>MOXH01000062.1_pt1 | contig 18603 bp, 34 predicted proteins | sample 1471181 | NCBI WGS metagenome assembly MOXH01 (sample SAMN05806436, study PRJNA327811) | mollusc metagenome | isolation source: Phylotype A (SB4) bacterial symbionts from gill | host: Thyasira cf. gouldii | place: Canada: Bonne Bay, Newfoundland | collected 2010-05-07
TGTGTGATGAATATACCCCCAATTCACGGGTTCATCTACGTTTTTCGGGCTTTATGGCACAGTTTGTGCTGGGGGAACGGGTGGCTTACAGGGATCCCTGAACCAGGTGGGTTACTCTATTTGTTCAACCGGAATTAGTTCACCTGTCTTCCAAAGAATTCTTTGCTGTCTCGCGAGATCACGGGCATGATCAAATCCGTACTTATTTACTGAAAAAGATTTTTTTTTCAGCTTTTTATTGAGAACAACATATGCATCCCATGCAATTGGATTTTTTTCTTTATCTTTCTTAAGGTAATATCCTTTTGCATTTTTCCTTTACACTTTCCGAAGCTTTGACTATGATTATTTATAATTATATTTAACTTTTTGCATTCGTTGTCTCTCCAACGAACAGCAGCTTTAAATGCTTCTTCTTTTCCATTATATTTTTTAAACAGGAACGATTTAGTTCTAATTCTAATACTGGGAATGTGAACCATCCATGTATTTTGGTGTCGTTCATAAATATATCGTTGTGAATAATGTTTCATAAAATTTTTCCAAAAAAAACCCCAACACCAGGGCGGTGGGTGGGGGTTGATTCCGATCTCCGAGGAGGGGATCTATTTACGCAACAGGCGGTGGGTGCTTGTTGACTCTATACCATTCGGGAGTATAGTCAGATTAACCACTTAATCTGATGTAATAATACATCTTGAATAGCGCTTATGTCAACCCCTGCCTGGTCGAAAGACAAATATTTCCGTGCAATTAAATTTTTGCGTCCATTTTTTACTGGTTATTCGGGAAAAGACGGATTCGATTTAAGGAAAGATCTTACTAAATCCTTGACTTCTTATCAAAAGAGAAAAATAAGAACCCAAGTATCTTACGTTGATGAAATAACGTCCGGTGTCTCGAAAAGGGTTTATAGGGCGCGAAGCCGTAAAGTTTTACGTGAAATAATGAATTCGCAGGGAGTCAAGTACATTCCAAGAAACCTAAAAGTTGCTTTTATCCCGATAGTAAAAAAAGAAACAAAAATCCGATCTATAAAGTCAAAACGAGTTGTAGGATTTGACAATTTAACGGGTAAATCGATGGTATTGGTTACGATGGCTCCCTATGAGACGGTGACAATGAATGTTAGGCGTCGATACATGAATATTGAGCCAGAATTTTTAATAGACGCTACTGTAGAATCTATCAGGGGATGCAATGGAATTAGCAGATGCTAATTTATACACTATTCAAGCGGGGATTCATGAAATAACTGAAGGTCAATTTAAATTACAGGCTGGAGCGACTGACAAAGAAATAAGTTGGACAATTGACAGATTAATAAAAAAATACAGTGTAGAAGGACAGGGTAATCACTGGAAGGAGTGGCTAGGCGGTTTAGTTGCCTATTATTATCCCCATCAATCTGATTATGATATTTATCGAATGCAGTTGATCAAGAGCGTATGAAAAATGCTGAAAAAAGGAAAAGGGAAAAGAACACTATCTAAAAGAACGTAATCAAAAAGAGTTAATTCAAGAAAAACAAGAAAAAGCAATAGAAAAAGCATTAATAAAAGAAAGAAAAACACAAGCAAAGCGAATTTCAAAAGAAATTAAGATTTTAAGAAAAGAAATAGCGGAATTTATTGCCGAAGGAGTTGTCACAAAGAGAGACAAGAAAATTCTAAGAAGAGAAAAGAAACGTCTTGATCATTTAGTAGATATAAGGACTAAGTTAAAATGAATATTTTATATTATATTATAATATATTTTTTTTATTGCTGGATTTACATTTTTTTATCTCTATTTATATAAAGATAAAATTTTTTCAGGAATAGATATAAAATTACCATTTATAATTAACCATTTATTAACGTTAAGTATTTTATGGCCTTTATTTGCTCTCGCTACAATAATATGCTATATTTATTTCAATTATTTCAGACAGAGTAACGGAGAATGAGGAATATGAGATGATAAATTTTTTTACACCGAAGTACATGGAAAAATATATAAAAGAGGATTCTAAAAATAAGAAGAGAATTGATTGGTTAACTATAAAAATCTATCAATTAAGGGCACAAATGAAAATTGGCAGATTTGACCGCCGTGTTACCCCTGATTTCGCCGATACATTTGATTTTGTAGATATACAAATATGCCAAAACACGTTAGATAGATTAATAAGTGAGAGAAAAGCTTTGTATAACAAGAAAGAGGTATTTAAATGACAAATTTAAAAGATTTATTAGCAGTTCCTTACATAGAACCCAAAAATAAAACAATAAAGCGTGTTTTGGCAACTATTGATTCCGAAACAGATCCGTTTAAGCCTGGGAGATACCCAAAACCTTTTATTTGGGGATTTTATGATGGATCTGTTTACGAAGAATTTAAAACTGTATCAGAACTATTAGCTTTTTTTCAGAATCAATATGAAGAGAAGGATATTCAGTACAGGGTATATGCACATAACGGCGGAAAGTTCGATTATCACTTTATGCTTGAGTATTTAGAGCCTAATACTGATGTTATATTGATCAATGGTAGACTTTCAAGGTTTAACATAGGCCCAACTGAATTTAGAGATTCTTATAACCTATTTAATTTTCCATTATCGGCTTACAAGAAGGATGAGATGGATTATAAATTAATGGAGGAAGAAGAGAGAAATAAACCAGAAAATAAAAGGAAAATTTCCGATTATTTAGAAAAAGATTGTGTTTATTTGCATGAACTGGTGTATGGATTTATTGATACTTACGGTTTACATTTAACTCAAGCCAGCGCATCAATGAAAATATGGCAGAAAATGTGCAGTGTAAAAGCGCCGAAGACAACAGAGAATTATTATGATGCTTTAAAGCCATTTTATTACGGTGGTCGTGTTGAGTGTTTTAAAAAAGGGATTATTGAAGAAGATTTTTTAGTAATTGATATCACATCGGCTTATCCCTATGCGATGATCTTTGAACATCCCATTGGGATTGAATATAAGACATTGCATGGTAAAAAGGCATGTGATTATGTAGAAGAGCATGGGGGACTTACTGATGAGTCTATGAACAAGTATTTTTTTACATTATTGGCTAAAAGTAGTGGTGCTTTACCCTACCGTGATGATAAGGGAAAATTATTTTTCCCGAATGATCATTTAATAAGGAAATTTTCGGTTACTGGCTGGGAGATTGCTGCTGGATTAAGAACGGATACTTTACGGATACATCAAATATTATCCGTAACGTTTTGGGATGAATACACTGACTTTATAAAGTATGTAAATCATTTTTTCACATTAAAAAAGGAAGGGAAGGATAAAGGGGATAAGTTAATGACATTATTTGCCAAACTTTTTCTTAATTCTTTATATGGAAAGTTTGCTGCCGATCCTAGAAACTACAAATCACATACAATAATCAATCCTGAAGACATACATACTAAATTAGAGGAAGGCTACGAGCCGGGAGGTTTTTTAGGGGAATGGTTTCTTGGAAAGAAAGATATACCACAAGACAGGCAACGTTTTTACAACTTAGCGACTGCGGCGAGTATTACAGGGTTTGTCCGGGCGTATTTATGGGAAGCGGCTTGTCAGTGTGAGGGATTATTATATTCTGATACTGATTCAATAGCGGCCAAAGATATCAGTAAAATAAAATTAGGGTCTAATTTAGGTGACTGGGAAAAAGAGGGTGATTTTTGTTACGGAGCAATTGGCGGTAAAAAAATGTATGCTTTCAGCCACACGGGAAAAATTAAATGGAAAACGGCCTCAAAGGGCGCTCGATTGACACCCAAGGAGATTATTTTAGTCGCTCAGGGAAAGGAAGTTATTTATGACCCTATAGCCCCAACGTACTCAATAAAACATGAGCCACGTTTTACGCAGAGAAAAATAGTTAGGACATAATTTTTTATCGAAAAAACAACGAAAAAACTTGACGTAAAATATAAAAATGGAGTATAATTTACCCATACTCAAACAGGAGAGAAAATGTCTACCATCCAATTAATATTAGACATACTAAATATAGTATTTTTAATTTTACTATGGAAAATCTATCCTAGGTCAATAGGAAAGTTTAGTGAATTATGCGGTGTATATAAAATATACGCAGTTAGTATTCATATTATCTTAATGATCACTATATTTATGATATATGTAAGATTTTTATAAACAGGAGAGAAAAATGGGCAAATTCAAACAGCTTGATCAAGAGATACAAGAGAAAAAAATGACTGATTTAAAAAACTGGCAAAAGACAGATAAATTTGAAGTAGGTTTAATAACTCCTGGAAAATACAAGGAATTTCCAGAATGGTTGGAAAAAAATGGACATACTGTAGTTAAAGTCAACGATTGGCTATCTATTAACGGACGAAGCATGAAAGAAGATACTGATGTTGTTCCTATTTTTAACTTTTTAATTGATGAATTTAGAAATGAAAAAAAATGAAAAAAAATGAAAACACAATTAAGCTTAGACTTTGCAAGGCACAGTCTGGAGATGATTTTGAATTGCCAGATTTGCATATCAAAGTCGATGAAATAATTGATGTAATAGTTGAAACGTCCGAATTATCTGTTGAAGAGCAAGAACACATAATTTTTAAAACTGATGCAATTAACCTTTGTACGGCGTTAACTACTTGGTTGCCTTTAGGTACACTTGATGCCCTTTTAATTGAGTTATTAGAAAGACGGGCATCTTCTTTAGGAGAAACGGAAAATGTTACAGAAATTAAAAATGACACCAAGATATCACATTGAGATATCTAATATTTTTTACAAAAATAGATTTGTGAAATATGGTGAGAAATCGGATATTTTTATTAATGGTTTTATTTTATGGCTTGTTTTTCAAAGGATCGTAGTCAGTTTTTCGTCTGATAAAACAACGCGTGTTAATGGGAAAGATACTGCTAAAGATGATATTGCAAGTAAGATTTTTTTTAGGTTAGTTAATAAGTATAATAAAGTAAATGAAAGAAATAATAAAGTAAAATATGATATTAGATTAGCAAAGATTTATAAAGAAAGGCCAGAATCCAAAAAAATTAATGACCGAGTTAAGAGGTTTATGGTATGGCTTAGGAAGGAAGGGCACACTGTTAATTTTTCAAAAACCAACTTTACTACAATAAATGGAAAAATTGCGATTCAAGATACTAAGTTACTAAAAATATACACCGAGTTAAATGTAGAGTATAGTAAAACCATTGAAAATAACGGTACAAAACAGGAGTACAAAAAATGTCTAAACCAATTGCGATGATCAAAAAGTTGTCTACACTAAAGATAATGGGGAAAAAGCCCCGTTTGAATGAAGATGAAAAAACCCGTGATCTATACCAAGTTGTTGGTATTGCATCGGGAAAGAAAACGGGGGAGAGTGATTTTGGCCTCTGGTGTTCATTGACGGGTAACTTTGCGGCTGTAAATTTATCGACTGGTGAACAGTTCAGATCAGGTGTTTTGTTTTTGCCTGATGTTGCGCTTGACCCGATATTGGGTCAAATGGACGCGGGAGCGACTTCTGTTGAATTCGGTTTTACGATTTCAATTGTGGAGGATGAAAAAAGTGCAACGGGTTATGTTTATACAGCCATGCCTTTGATGGCACCGGATCAAAATGACCCATTAGAAGCGCTGACAAGTAAATTTTCTGTCCAAAATGATCTATTAACGGATCAATCTGGAGAAAATAAAGAAGAGGAAAAAGATGAAGATCCGAAACCAGCAGAGAAAAAACCAGTAGTAAAAAAGGCAGCAGCAAAAAAGTAGTTTTTCATTGTTTCCATATCGAAAAACACCGTCCAAAGTGGGCGGTGTTTTAATTTGAGGAGTAATAAAATGGGTAAAATGGGTAATGAGAAAAAATGTGGTCAATGTAAATTTATTGGACCTGGTGCGGGAACCGGGCGTTATACGTGTTACGCCTATCCTCCAGCGTCTCGAATAGTGACTAGTCAGGGTCCACTGGGATCACCCGTTCCTGGTTTGATGACCTATCGATCTGAGGTGACTGAAGAGGATATGTCGTGTGGTGAGTTTCATGAGGTGTTTGGCGTTGAGGAACTGGATCACTATAAGTAAAATCTTATTGTCACCATAAAAAAGAAAAATGCCCTTAAATTGGGCATTTTTTTATTGATTTGGATCAAATTAATATGAAAATAGTCATGTTGACTATGGTTTACCTCAATCAGTGCTGAGGTGGGCTTGAGGTGGGCTTGAGGTGGGCATGAGGTGGGGCTGAGGTAGGGTCGAGGTGGGGTCGAGGCTGTTTGAGGGTGCAATTTGAGGTGTATTGTGCATTAACTGCTTGTTGTATATACTTTTTTTTACTTTCTCATCTTTAGAATTATTCTTATGACAAATAAATCAAATCAGGGCAATAATATTGATAATGATGATGATGTAATTAATAATACTTATGAAGCTGTGCCTTATATCCATGGGTCACAAATTAATGACGATGCTTTGTCAGAAGATTTAGATTCACATCTTAAAAAGATTTTAGCTGAACTTGCAGACGATGAATCTGAAATAAAAATTCATGTGCGTAGAATTATCCCGAATACGGGTAATTCCGAAATTTGTTTTACTGCACTCGCAACAGAATTACCGATTGTCCATCGAATTAAATCAGACTATGGGCCAGGTGAATATAAAATTACAATTAATGGGCCGGGAGGACGGTTTATAAAAAGGTTTGTTACTCGCATAGCTGAAAAAATTAAAATTGATAATAAAAATGATAGTACGGCATTTTTTAAGATGTCAATGGACAGGCAGGAAAGGCAAGCGGAAAAGTATGAAAGATTATTGCTTACGTTGATTGCTAAAGATAATAATAATTCTTCACCCGCTCCTGCGGCTCCACTTATTGATCCCGTGACAATGATGGCATCAATGATGGGTGTCATGATGCAGATGAAAGAATTCATGGCACCTAAAGAAAATGCCAATAGTCTAGGAGATTTATTGGAGAACATTAAAAGTATACAAGAAATTACAGGTGAAAATTCAGGTGGTGAGACTAATTTCTTAGATTTAGCAACATCATCCATACCTGCATTAGTGGAATTGGCAAAGAAATCGGGAGATAAACAGCAGTCTATTCCGCAACCTCAACCTAAAATACAACCTCAACCTCAACCTCAACCTCAACCTCAACCTCAACCTCAACCTGCAATGCAAGCTCAACCTGAAATACAACCCCAAGTACAGCCTCAAGTTCCTCTCCAAGAAATGTCGGAAGAAGAAAAAATGAATCTATTAAAAATGCAAATAAATTTGCTGATATCGAAAGCAGCGCAAGGTAGCGATCCTGGATTATATGCAGAATTAGTAATCGATTCTATTCCAGAACATCAAATAAAATCATTTTTAGCGATGGATGATGTTATTGGTTACTTAATTAAAATCCATCCCGGCGTTGAACAATATAAAGCATGGTTTGAAGCGTTGATTGTAGAGATAAATGAAGTGTTGAATGATGAGGGCATAGAAGAGGAAAGTGAATTTGAGACAGCGACAGAAACTGAAAAAGATCCAGAAATTATTCCGGCGACAGCAACAGAAAAAGAAAGAACAAATATCGAGGATAAGAAAGATAAATAAAGTGAAATAAAGTGAAATAAAGTGAAATAAAGTGAAATGAAATGAAATAAAATGAAATTTTCTAGACAGGATAGAAAGAGGAAAATAACAAGTAATTTACAGATGATTCCATCGGGACCGGAAGGTGTTTATGAAACGCTTAAAATAATGCGAAATGTAACACGCCAGGGAAAAAAAGACATTGCTGTTAGAACTAAAGCAATGGATTTAACGAGGGGATTAGGGCAGAAGGATTTTTTAGGTGAAATTAAAAATATCCATCGTTTTGTAAGGGATAGTATTCGATATATAAAAGATATTCGTGGGGTTGAAACAATAGCAACCCCTGATATTACGTTAAGGTTAGGACAAGGTGATTGTGATGATAAATCGGTTTTGATGGCGTCTTTATTAGAATCCATCGGACATCCAACACGTTTTGTTGCCGTTGGATTTTCACCTAGAAATTATTCACATGTTTATTTAGAAACTAAATTAGGCGGGCGGTGGGTGGGTTTAGAAACAACTGAACCTGTAGAGGTAGGGTGGCAACCGAAAGGGGTGGTAGCGAGGATGGAGATGTTCAATTGAAATTTTCAAACCAATTAGGTGTTTCACCGGCAGTCATTGCGGCGGGCGTGTCATTAGCGACTACCTATATGAATAAAGATAAAGGTACTGGCGCTGGTGGTGGTGGTGGTGGTGGGGTAAGTCCAGGCGGTGGGACACCTATGCAGCAACAATTCACCCCACAATTTTCTCCCGTAATGCAACAACAGCAAGAATCACCTGGTGGGACACAATCCGCTAATCCTGTGCAGTACGCAACAGGTAGTCAGACAGCCTCACCTGGTATACCAGGGCAACCCTCTATCACCCCACGGCCCTCTCCTTTACCACTAGTTGAAAGGCCGATTGTCCAGTCAGATCAAATGCAGCAATATTTAAAATGGGGCGTGATCGGATTAATTGGTGTTGTTGGTATTAAGGCATATCAGAATAAAAATAAAAAGAGGCGTAAATAATTATGCAATTAAGCGCTGGTAGAATAGGGATAGGAAAAAGGGCGACAAAACCGACAGGTTACTCTTACGGTGGAAGTGCAAGTTATGCTCCTGCTCCGACTAATGTTCCAGGAACTTATGGCGGGCCACCGGGATCGTTTATCACCACCAGTTATTGCCCTGATGGATATAATTCAGTGCCATTAAGCAGGGGAGATATTAGGTGCGTTCCAAAACCACAACCTATTTATAGGACACCTGCACCTGCCGCACCACAAATTACAGTGGCACCGGTTTTACAGCAAGAATTTACCCCTCAGTTTTCTCCTGTTCTTCAGCAGCAGCAAGATTCACCTGGTGCGGCACAATCCGCAGCGCCTAGACAGGAAGTGGTAACCTCACAGATGACTACTCCTGTTTCTATTCCCGAGATAATAACAGCACCTTTCGAAGCGCCTCGATCAGATGTCTATCTTTCGCCTTCCGAATTACCTACACCGGCAGAATTACCAAAGACAATAACCGCTCCAACACCGATAACGGAAATAAAAAAAGAAATACCCTCATTACCTAAAAACAATTATTTTCCTTTACTTTTAATCGGCGGTGCGATTGCTTTATTTTATGGGGCTAACAAATGAAAAGCGGAAATATATCTAAAAAGATAGCGTATGACGAATGGTTAAATTGGTTAAATACCCGTTTTCCCGGGTCGAAAAGTAAGATACTTACTCAAGTCGCAAATAGAAGACGGCTTGGAGCGGCGGATGATGAAACCGATGATAAAGAGTGGTATGAGCAAGTAATCGATGCCGCAGCCGTTATTGTCCCTAGTTATTATAATTATAACTTACAAAAAAGATTAATAGATGTGCAATTAGAAAGAGCACGTCAGGGTCAAGCACCATTAGATGAGCAATATTTCAAATCATCTTCGAATGTTGGTCCAACTGTTAGACATCAAATCGACACCGGCATAAGTGATGATACTAAAAATATTTTAGTGTTTGGCGGTCTCGGTTTAGCTGCATTTTATTTATTGTCCAATGCCTAGTCTGTTTGAAAAAGAAGGCTGGTTAAATGCGGTTGCACAGTTACGAGCAAAAGCAGCTGAATTTGAAAGATTAATGAATGAGGTTAAATCTACTTATTCGACTGCATCGAGCAATCCAGAATTGTATAAAGAATATGAATCATTATTGTTTAAAGGGAGTGTAATAAAAGGAACCATACAAACATTAACTAGTGGTATCGATTATATATTCAGAATTTTCGATACTGTTTTCGGTGACACAGAACCCGAACAATTGGGAATTATACCGCTTGTTCCAATAGCCGTTATATTATCTGCTGTCGGTGGTATTACCTACTGGATAAATGACAGTTTAAAATATTTAAATAAAGTAAGTGAAATCAGACGTGTTGAATCACAGGGCTACAGCGCGAAAGAGGCTTATGAAATAGTACATGGTGATCAAAAAGGTTTTTTCGAAAAAATGTTAGAACCTAAATATTTATTAATAGGCGGTGGGCTTATTGTTTTACTTATGTTTTCACGGCGTTCAATAATTTGAATTTGAATTTGAAACTGAATTTGAAATAGGTATTTAGATGGTTAAGAAAAGAAGAACACCGGCACAGATCAGAGCGACTAAAAAATTAGTTGCGCTTAATAAAAAGCGTCGTTCAAAAAAGAAAGTGGCTAAAAGAAAGACGGGCAAAAAACGTTTAGTTAAACGAAAAGTAGCAAAAAAGAGAGTTACTAAAAGAAAAGTTACTAAGAGAAAAGCAGTTAGAAGGAAAACTAATCCATCGGGTAGTTATGTTTATCTGATTATGGCAAAAAATATTGGGACAGGTAAAGAAGGATTTTATACCGGTAAATCGTTTGATACTGATATGCGGAAAGCGCTTTTGTCAAAGACAAGATCAGTTATGTTAAAGATTGCTATGGATATAAAAATCAATCGACGGCAGTGGGATGTTTATGTGGTTAAAGAAAATACACGTAAGTTTAAGAGATGATTTGGAAAATGATATCACCTAATTTAAATTGGATGGATGTAAAAAAAATTGTGGCTAAGGAAATAGAGAAATTTCCAAGGAATACTTTAATAGCGATTAAAGAATTATATAAGATAAGGAGTATATTGAAATGAATAATTTTTGCGTGGATCCTAGAAAATTATTATCATCTGAAAATATGGAATATGTAATGAAAATTCAAAAAGATATTAAAAAACTTTCAGGTATAAAACTTCCTTTAGAAAAGGTATTAAATGTAATTGTAACTAATTCCCGCTCGGATAAATCTCCTAATGAGAAATAAAGCGGAAAGCACTTTTGTCAAAGACAAGATCAGTTATGTTATAACTCATGGATTAAATGATGAATTAGATTAAATATTATATGAGCACCAAAAAAGAAAGAATCAAAGACTCGATAGAATTATTCGAGGACTTTACAGGACATGAAGCTGATTCGATGGATTCGGTTAGCTATGATATGCCTGATGTCGCCATGGAAATAGGAACAGTAGACGGAATAATGTACACCACTGTACGCGATGGTGAAAAGGAAAAATATATTCACCGCTTTAAAAAATCATCCCGGCCATTATTAGCAGTATCTTCCGACGGGGAACAATTGATGATGATCGGTGGGTCATATCAATTTACTGAAAAAGGTATTCAGGATAAATGATCTGAATAGCTAGGTAAATATTATGGCTGAATTAATGTTGGTTAATCCCCGGCGTCGAAAACGTCGAACTGCGAAACGGAAAACAGTAAAAAGGAAGTCACCTACTAAGTATAGGAAACGTAGTGCTACGAAACGGAAAAGAGCACGGAGAAGAAATCCATCTGTAAGGGGAATCGTGGGTAGTCAATTGATGCCAGCGGCAACTAATGCAATGGGCGCATTAGCACTTGATGTTGTATGGAGCTATTTACCGGTACCGATGAATATTAAAACAGGGCCATTTAAACACGTTGCAAAAGGGATTGGCGCTATTGCGATTGGAATGCTTGCGGGCAACATTATTAACAAGCGTACTGCTAGGGCAATGTCACAAGGTGCATTAACGGTGGTTATGCACGATGCAATGCGAGAAGTGACACAGCAAATGCTGCCTAATGTTCCGCTAAGTTATTACTCCCCAGGAATGCCAGCAGGTGTTGGTGAATATACACAGGGTTTAGGGGCTTACACTTCGGGCGGAAGTTCAGCAAGTCCCTACCTAGCGGCGGATACTTTAGCTAAACCTTTCTATGGGCCATCAGCGGCAACGATGGCGACAGAAACCTGCTTAGAAAGTGAAGGTCGAATGGCTGGATGGAATTACGGACAATAAACCCATTCAAAAAGCTAAACGAATGAAATAGGCGCCAACCTTTTTGAAAGAGAATTATTATGGCTACAAAAATACCAACGCTTGACCAATTGCAACAATATGATGTTAACCGCCGGGGTGAATATGAGGGGATTAGACAGACCCTCTTTGATTCTGCCGCTTATGCGGCAGCCGGTCAAACACAACTGCAATTTTTCCAGATCCCTCAAGGACAATCATCAAAAACCATTGCTGATACCAACATGAAATCAGCGGGGCAATTACCACAGCCCCAACATTTTCTTGTTGAATCCATTGAAATTCATTTTTTCCCCGGTGTTTTACCCGTTATTACCGATGAGACAGCGGTTGCGGAATCTGAATTTACCAATGATATGTATACGGTAGCAAAATCAGGTTCTTTAGATTTATTTATCGGTTCAAAAACTTATTTGGAAGAGGCACCAATAGGGAGATTTCCACCGAAAACAAAATTGGAACCTCATTTTGGTGTGCATTTTGAAACGGCGACTACCGAACAGGTCATATCCATGGATTATGCAGCATGGGTTGGTCGGCCTTATTATTTAGATCCCCCTGTTCTGTTAGTACCTAATCAGAACTTTAACGTGAATCTAAATTGGCCCGCAGTGGTAGCTCTCCCCTCTGGGGTGGCCGGAAGGATGGTCTTAGTCCTTGACGGCATCCTATACCGTCAAAGCCAGTAAACTCAAATTGGTTCTGATAGGGTGGTGGATTTTTCCACCACTCTATTTAGAATTAATTTAAAAGAGGATGTTTAAATGCCACAACCGCAAATGACCGTTCCACAAACAATTCAAGACTTTTATGTTTATGAAGAGGATTTTTTAGAGCTTGCAGGGGGAGCGACTGCAATAGGTAGTATTAATATTCAGGCGGATTCAGACTTTGTCGTTCAAAAACTCACTTATTTTGTAACGGCTGCTACTCCTGCCGGTGTAACAGATTCTACTCGCATTATACCGCCCATTACTGTGCAGATAACTGATTCAGGAAGTGGTCGAAATTTATTTGAAGCGCCTGTTCCCTTATCAAATGTTTTCGGAATAGGTGAATTACCTTTTATTTTGCCTAAACCAAAATTATTTTTGGCACGGTCTACTATCAGTATTTCCGTTACAAATTTAACCGCATCAACTGAGTACGATTTATATCTCTCATTGATTGGTTATAAAGTATTCAGGTTATAAGTAATGAGCCATGAAGAAAGAGAGGATAATGAGTTAGGTGAGCTACCTTCACCTAATCGATTAGAGCGTGGTGAGAATATTGGTTATTCTGACAAGGGAACACGTTTTGATAGATTTTCAGGGAGATCATTATTAGATAATCGTAATTATGGCGCTCCTTATGACATCAGACAAGAAAATGATGTTAGAAGCCGACCGGGGGAAATGGGATCAATTCCCCGCCGGTTCGATGTCACGAGCACTTTTGATGCGCGGCCTGTTAATGCCCGAGATTTTTTAGAAACTTTTATTTTTAACTTTACGGTGAATGGGGATGCTGGAATTGCCGACACGCAAACATCGACATTTCAAGTGCCCGATGGTTATATTGGTATTATTCGCGGATTTAGATATTATTTATCACGCTATTTGAACATTGAAAATCGTTCGATGACAGTATCAGTCATTGCTGATGGTGTAGTGTTAAATAATTATGACAATATGTTATTAGAACAGATTGTTAATGATTTCATTCCAGTTTATGGTATTTCAATTTCCTTGAAAAATATCGGGTTGAAAATAAAACATCCAGAGCCTATAGATATTTTAGATGAGGAAACTGTTCAATGCCGGGTTGAATTATACGGTAATTTATTGCTATCGCGTGGTATTCCTGCGCAATATGAACCGGCTAACAGTGTGTAATTAATATGGCTAATCGATTTTTAGATCTTGGAAATGCAGTTGTCCCATTAACTGCAAAATTAAATGGGAGTACTATAGATGATGAAATATTGGAGTGGACGCCTTTCACTGCTGATATTTCCGGTAATTTAATAACGTCAACGTATTATAAAGTAATTGATGGTTCTCCTGGCGAGGTAAATAGACCTTTTGTTGTTGATACCAATGCATCACAATTTAATAATAGCGCTGGAAATTTTGGCCTTTTAGTTGGAAATGTAGAATATCTATATGATCCATATGAAGGCGAATTTATTAGAAAAACAGCTAATTACACTTTGCCACTGATCGAGTATGCAGAAAGATCCTCAAGCGAAACATCAAGTACAATCACGAATTATAACCATAAAGGAGCGCATTTCTTTTTTGTGGTAGATGCTATTGCCGCAGATGCTACCATTACCCCGTCAATCTCAGGTAGAGACCCGGAGACTAATTTACGTTATGATATTTTAGTGGGAACAACAATAACAACTACTGGAATAACTGTTTTGAAGATCTATCCGGGAATAGGTCAAATTCCTAACGGTTCCGCTTCTGATATATTACCCACAAATTTTAGAGTCGAAGCGGATTATGGTGGAACGGGTACGATTACTTATTCAGTTACTTGTGCGTTGATAATGTAATGAATAATATCACCACAGCTCAAACCACAATAAGCATTCCTGGACGAAAAATTCACCAGGGAAAAAACTTTCTCTCTACAGATACCAGAGATATATCAGCATCATCTGTTTTTAGATACGGTGTAACAACGGGCGCTGAAAGTGTGCATTTTGGATACACTGTTTCTTTAGAATTAGATGGAGATGCTTTATTTTATAAAGATTCAGATTCGACAGGGGCTATTCAAAACGCTATTTTTAACATGAATGAAACTTCCACCTTAACAACTAATGTTCAGATATTGCGAAATGTGGGCGTAACTACTTTAGGAAATTTATGGGACGCACAGCTTATCATAGGTGGAACCACTGTATTTTCTGGGTCAAATGTAGGATCAAGAAATGAAGAATTGATTCTAGCTCCTAATTCAGAATATATTTTAGAGGTTAATAATTATATTGCCTCTTTGAATAAGATTACAATTTTGTTTGGCTTTTATGATGTGGAGTAAGTTATCTCCTTTTACAAGAGCGCTAATATTTATTTGTATAGTGGCATTACTATTTTCTTTGCGTATACTATTCCCTTACTAACACGCAAAGGTATAATAAAATATGAAACGAATCAAATACAAAGGAAAAATATGGTCAGCGAAAGCATTATCTGTTGAGTATAATGTTCCGTATAGCACTTTATTAAACAGGATTAGAAGCGGATGGGCGATACATGCTGCCGTTACAACAGAAATTAAAACTGTAAAAAAATATAAATATAAAGGGAAAAAATATTCTTTACCTGAATTATCTAAAAAATATAATCTTTCCGTTCCGACGTTAAGATATAGAATTAAAAATGGATGGGAAATTCATGATGTCGTGTCACCAGCTAAAAAGAAATACACTTATAAAGGTAAGCAGTATACTATAACAGAATTATCTAAAAAATATAATATTTCTACTGCCGCTATAAAATATAGATTTAAAGCGGGATATTCAGTACATGAAACATTAACTATAAAAAATAAATGAATACAGCACAAACAATACAAAGTACGCCCCTTGAACGGATAAGCCGTGGGGATTATTTTGTTTCATCGTTTATTGATACGGTTCCCAGCGGGTCATTTAAAAAGTGGTCTATTTTAGTAGGCGCGAAAGATATTCATTTTGGCTTTGAAGTAATAACCTCTAATCGCTGTTTTATTACTTTTTACATTAATTCAACCACATCCGGTAGCACAAGCTCACAGCCTTTTAATAACTCGAATCATGATTCGGCAAAAACAACGGATACTGAAATGGTTACTGGATTAAGTGGGGGAGATGGGACTGTTTGGCTAAGGTCAGCGTCTTATCCTGGTGGGGTCGGGTTATCAGGGAATGATATAGGCGCAAGATCGGAAGAGTTAATTTTAGCCGCTAATAGTAAACATGTGTTAAGGGTGTCAAATGATGAGGCCAGTACGATGAATTATAGTTTACGTGCTGCTTTTTATGATTCGCAATAAAAATGAACACAGGTGATCAAGGCGTAAATCTTGACGGGGTACATGGACGTATCCATCAAGGACAATTTTTTCTTGCTAGTGAATTTAATCAGGTTTCAGGAACAGACACTTTCGTTTATTTAATTAGCACAAATGAAAACGGTGCGCATAGTGCCTTCGATGTATCAACTGACGGTGACGTGAAAATAACATTCAATAAACAAGTGGTTGCCTCAAATCCAGGGTCAGTTTTAGAAGGGCTAAATATAAATGATTTTAGCACTATAACGCCCTCCACGATTATAACAGCCGGTGCAACCCTTTCAGATAGTGGTACCGCTTGGGAATGTCTATTAACATTAGGTGGCCCAGGTCAGTCAAGCAGTAGCCAGCTAGTTAATTCACGAGTAGAAGAATTTATACTGAAAACAAATGATTTCTATGCAATATTAATAGAAAATTTATCAGCACAAACAATAGATATATGTACCCGAATCGGCTGGTATGAGCCAGAAGTTTAATTAACTGAGAGAAATCTAATGAGTGAATTAGTAACCAGAAAACACGCCTTTGTCGCAACTGCTTATGATCACCTTGCAGTGCATGAAAAGTATTTGTTCAAAACAGATTCAAGTCCAGTCTCCTTAAACATTCGTGCTCATAGTAATTCTAATTTTTTATTGAGCATAAATAAATGTGACGATGTGACACAGGAAGGTATTCACATCCCGTCATTTACACTTAATGATAATGATGAGGCTATCGCTGAATGTGAAGTATATAAAAATCCAACCTATACCATCGCAACACTTTGGAACCAAACTTGGGTAACACCCGAAGCATTAGAGGTATTAAACGGTAATCTACATGCTAGATTGGCACCTAACAGTACGTATATTATACTATCAAAGGAGCCAGTACCGTCTGCTGCCGCTTACTATCTACTCCAATTTAACTGGTCAGAAGAGCGTTGAGAAAGATTGAGAAATAAATGAAAATAACTAGAAGAAGATTTGAGCGAATAAAAACAGCAATTTATCAGCTTACGATATTATCCGCTCTTATCTTCTTCTGGTTTAGTATCTATCAGATGATAACGAAGTGATGTGAAATATGAGGTGATGTGAAATATGAAAAATACGGTAAATACAATATTTAATATTATTATTTGCACTACGGTTATAATGACAGCTTTATTTTTTTTTACTTTTATTGTTGGGTATATGTTTAAATGAAAAATAAAGAAATAATGAAATATGAAGTGTGCTCTCCTAGCTTATGTGACATTATATTAGATGATCTTATACAGATGCTTAAAGATGCACCTAATAAAAATGTAAAAGATAAAAGTACAATTAATGCGATAAAGCAAGTTGGTTCAGCGCGGGATATGATTTTACATGAATACGAAGATAAAAAAAGAATAGTATTTACAATTATAAATGAGAAGTTAAAAAAATATATGTATATTAAAATTATATTTAATAATGAGAAAGAAGAAACTTATATTCATATTGAATCAAATTTAGATCGTGATAACTTTTTTGGTGATGGTAAAGTATGAATAAAGACATCCTAATAGGATTAGCTCTGATCGGCCTTGGGGCTATTCTCTTTTTTAATCGTAAAAAAGAGAGTCGGTATAATATTCCGGGGCCGTTACCTGGAAATACATCAAAAATAAACCCGGTCTATTCACCGGGGTTAGTACAACCAAAAACACCTGGCACTCCCTATGTACCGATAAATATGCCGGATGTAACACCGATTAATCCTAGAGTTGAAAATGAAACTGAACCACAGTATACAGGGTGGGTTCTTCCGAAAGCCGGTGAACCATACAGAGAAATTTTGACAAATATTAGTATGGTTTATAGTCTCCCTTTGAATTTACTTGCTCGGGTCGCTTATCAAGAATCACATTTCAGACCGGATATTATTAACGGTGAAACTAAATCGTCGAAAGGTGCGGTCGGGATAATGCAAATAATACCGCGCTGGCATCCTAACGTTGATCCTCTCGATCCTTACGATTCAATTCGGTACGCCGGAAAATATCTTAGACAATTATTTAACAAATTAGGCTCCTGGAATCTTGCCTTAGCTGCTTATAATTGGGGTATCGGGAATCTACAAAATAAAGGGTTTAGTAATGCTCCGTTAGAAACAAAAAATTATGTGAGCGAAATTTTGTCGGATATTGGTTCATACAGGAAAATAGGGTAGAAAAAATGGTAGACTTTACAATAACAGGCGGTAGAGAACTCCCCGCGAATACACTATTTTATCCTCCAGATCTCAAATCAGATCTAAAAGGGAATAAAGCGAGCGATTGGATTGATGGGCAACTGCCCGTCTCAAAATATGAAGCCATACTAAAAGCCAGAGCTGCAAATAGCCCTTTATGGGATAGTATGCGATGGGAAGCCATTAATACCGATATTCCAATGTATGAAAATGGATCAGGGCCTCAATCTTATCCCCCAAGTGTCCAGGTAACCGTTAATAGTTGGATTAAACTAACTGGAAATGGCTGGTTCCTGTCGTAATTGGTGCCGCATTTATTATTTCCAGGCGTTAAAATGGCTCAATTTAATATTCCAGAAAATACTAATACGGTTAAT
>MOXH01000063.1_pt1 | contig 18579 bp, 21 predicted proteins | sample 1471181 | NCBI WGS metagenome assembly MOXH01 (sample SAMN05806436, study PRJNA327811) | mollusc metagenome | isolation source: Phylotype A (SB4) bacterial symbionts from gill | host: Thyasira cf. gouldii | place: Canada: Bonne Bay, Newfoundland | collected 2010-05-07
GCCTGGCAAGAAGCCGGGCGTGAACGATAAGCGCAAAAACTAAGCACCGCTGTATTGAGTGCATGAAGTCATGGGTAGCGGGAGCAACACACACTTGAATGGCCTAGCCAACATAGATTCCCAATACTTTCTGTGATGGTGTTTGCAATAACCTCTAGCCTTTGTTAGTATCTAAATGCCTGATAAGAGCGTTCCTTATTTAGATTTAGGGTATCTCAAAGTATTCAATCAGGCTGTATAACCAGGAATTAAAGTATATATCACAAAGCTGTATTGCGCTCATCATTAACGATAAAATTCATAGGGACAGACCGTTGTGCTTCAAGGAAAAATTGCCACCTCCATCAACGCGTACTATTTGTCTAGTGAAAGCCGGGGCATAAGCTGAACATGTTCCGGCTTGTGCAAAATAACGCTTTTAAGCGCCAGCCTGTACGGCGGGATATTGAACCGGCAGATCTGGTTTGGGCACTGGGTAGTCTCTGCGCCCTGCATCGCATTCCGTTTGATGCCGAGCTGCTGCTTAAGCAGTTCCCACCTCCCTATACCACCGACTCCCTGATCCAAGCGGCCCGTTCTCTAGGTTTTCGTTTTAAGCAGGCATATAGGGGTATCAAGGCACTTGATAAGCTCCCTATGCCGTGCTTTGCGTTGCTGGCGCATGTGCAGGCAGTGCCAGAAATATCAGGCGAAGCACCCGATGAAGTGGCTTCAGATACATCGGGCTCAGATGCGGATGAGTGCCCCACCGCGACACCGGTACTGATCACAGCCGTTTCCGAGGAGCGTGTTCACTGTTTCGAGGCAGGCACCAACACCCCGGTCGAGCTCTCAATAGATGTGTTCGCAGCACGCTATCTCGATTGTGTCTTTCTTGTAGCCAAGGAGCGGGAAGGGGTAAAAGACCCTGACGCGGTAGAAGAAAAAAAGAGTTTTGGTTTTCGTTGGTTTATCCCGGCACTGCTCAAGCACAAAAAGGTCTGGCGTGATGTCCTAATCGCCTCGCTGGTGATTCAGCTGTTGGCGCTGGGCACACCGCTATTTACCCAGACCATCATCGACAAGGTGATAGTGCACCATACCCAGAGCACACTCATTGTTATCGCCATCGGCATGGCGGTATTTATGATCTTCTCCGCCATCCTCAGCTGGGTGCGCCAATATATGGTGCTTCATACCGGCAACCGGGTCGACGCAGTGCTGGCAGCTGAAGTCTTCGATCACCTGTTCAAATTGCCGCCGCGCTATTTTGAAATGCGTCCAACCGGTGTCATTGCCGCCCGTCTACAGGGTGTGGAGACCATCCGCGAGTTTATCGCCAGTGCCGGCGTCACGCTGATTCTGGATCTACCGTTCCTGTTTATCTTTGTTGCCATCATGTTCTACTACAGTGTCCAGCTCACCCTGATCGTGCTGGCGATTCTTGCAGTGATAGCCGTTATAAGTCTAGTTGTAGCTCCACTGTTCCAGGCGCAGCTCAACCGACAGTTTCTGCTTGGTGCGCGCAATCAAGCCTTCCTCACAGAGTATATTGCTGGGGTGGAGACCGTAAAAAGCCTGCAGATGGAGCCCCAGCTCAAACACCGTTTTTCCGATTATCTGGCCGACTATCTGCACGCCACCTTCAAAACCCGCCAACTCTCCAACACCTACAACACCGCAGCCGGCACACTGGAGCAGCTGATGACCCTGCTCATATTGGTCGTTGGGGCCTATATCGTCATGACCACAACCGACTTTACCATCGGTATGTTGGTGGCCTTTCAGATGTTTGCCGGTAGGCTCTCCCAACCCATGATGCGGCTGGTGGGCTTATGGCAGCAGTTCCAACAAGCCAGCCTCTCGGTCAAACGGTTGGGCGATGTGATGGATGCTCCTACCGAGCCTTATGCGGTGATGCCCACACGGCTCAATGAGGGTAAAGGCCATATCGAGATCCAGGGGCTTGCCTTCCGTTATAACGAAAAGCTTCCCTATCTCTACAGAGAGTTCGACCTCGCCGTGCCACCAGGGGTCACCGTGGCTATTATGGGGCCATCGGGTTCCGGTAAGAGCACATTGGCAAAACTGTTGCAGGGCTTCTATCAGCCCACCGATGGGCGTATCCGCATTGACGGGACAGACCTACAAAACCTCACGGCCAATGAGCTAAGACATTACTTTGGTGTGGTACCCCAAGAGACCGTACTGTTTTCCGGCACCATCTACGAAAACCTCAGGGCGGCCAATCCACATGCCACCTTTGAACAGATTGTCCACGCCTGCAAACTGGCAGAGATACATGAGACTATCGAACAACTTCCCAATGGCTACCAGACTGAGATAGGTGAGCGGGGTGCGGGGCTATCCGGTGGGCAGAAGCAGCGGCTGGCCATTGCACGGGCACTGACCAAGCGGCCAAAAATCCTGATATTCGATGAGGCCACAAGCGCACTCGATCCTGATGCAGCAGAACACTTTGCCACCACCGTGAATCAATTGAGGGGGAATATCAGCATGATTTTTATTACCCATGCCTTGCCGAAAAGTCTACAGGTGGATGAAGTAGTGCGTATCGGTGGTGAGCGAGCGACCGTTCTCACTGATAAAAGCACGTCATCTAACGCCCATGAAATGCAGGGAGACGAAAAATGAATATCCGCTTCGCTACTTTGGATGACATCCCGGCTTGTGTAGCCGGTGGACGGCGTATGCACGCCATCACACGTTTTTCCACCTATGACTACAACGCGGAGCGGGTGGAGCAAAACTTCAAGGCAATAATTGAAACTGGTCAGGATGGCAAAGGCCCCCACTGTTTTTTTGTGGCTGAGAATAGCCAGGGAGAGATCATGGATGCGCTGACCGGGTGTGTGGAGAGTCACTTCTTCTCCGACCGGCTTGTGGCGAGTGTCATTCACTATGACGTGCTGCCGGAAAAGCGCATGGGCGGTGCAGGCTTCAGATTACTTACAGCTTTCGTAAGTGGGCGGAAAATCGGGGGGCAGTTGAACTAAGTGCTGGGATTAATAGCGGTGTAGATCTTGACAGGATGGATTAAGTTTTTTCGGCGGTTAGGTTTTCGGATGACGGGTGGTAACTATGCACTGGACTTGTAGGGAAATGGCTGGAATTTTATCTGGTATTCAAAGGATAAATTATGGGTGGTTTTTAGAAAAGGGCTCTGACCCTGTTTTCTGACCCCTTACATTCATAGTGCAATGTTTGACGAGTATAATGCTAGGGTGGAAACGTATGTTAGATTTATTTTATTTTGATAATACTTGTCCCCCTTGGTGGATGTGTAGCAGAGGAGGAGTATATGGGTTCTGATAATGCTAGGTTGAACATAAAAACGCCTGTTCCAAATACATTCGGCCTGAAATTTCTAACAGAGTTGGCAGGTCGAGTGTGGGTGACGGAGTTTAACAGAGGGAGAGCGTCAGATTTCTTACGTTTGCAGAGAGATAATAAATTTTGTGAAGATCGTGTTTTTACTTTAAATAGTGAAGATGTAAGTTTTACGCTTCCTGACCCCCAGGAAGAAGATTTTCTTATATGGCCCTATCGATGCAGTCCAGTAAGATTAATTTATGACCATGTTACGAAAGATACTAAGGATGAAACCTTTATTGTACTGGAGATGGTGTATTTTCCAGGTGTTGAGAGGGTTCTTCCCACTATTTTCAAAATCCTCGATAAGAATCAACTTGGGAAATATAAAATAACTGAGCAAAGACATATGGATATCACTAATAAATTACTATCTGCGGGTGAGATTTTTCGAGGTATATCTTTGAGGAAACTAGCTCGTATGTTGAATACTTACCCGGAACTAGAGCGAATGTATTGGGATGATATTCCAGTAGTAAAACCGGATGCATCTATTAAGCTTCGTAAGGTTTTAAAAAAACGAGTTTTGCTGCTGTCTTGGAATGGAGAGCTCGATACAAGGCGTGAAGGGTACGTCACATATAAATTAACTGTTCCAGAAAATTATTTTCAACCTTGGTGATAGATATTTGGGAATGAAAACATGGATAAAAAAGATACAACTGGATATTATAGTGCGTTACCGATGAGTTATATATTATGACAAAGAAAATAAATATCATATTATTTTGCTTATGTTTGGCAATTGTTTTGGTGATGCTACTGATAAAAAATGTACCGCAGGCAAGAAGTTTCGTCCCTGATGATGACATTAACACCTTGCTCATGATTTTTGCCATTGTTTTTTTCCGTCTTCAATAAGTTTTTTTAATCTCAATGGCATACAAGTATTTTTTTAGATTTGATCCAGTATTTAGACATGCACCAAAGAAATTTGTGGCGATGGGGTTTGTTATATGGAAAGAGCTTCATGTCTATGCAGAAAGTCAATCACAAGAGTCATTAAAAGGAGATGGAAATGGATGAAGACACAGTATCAGCTGATGGCGGTAAAGAAGAAGGAACGAAAGTTACTGAAGGCGGTGTGTATCTGCAAGCCCTAACGTTTGGTGTGTATGGCGGATACAATGTAGAAAAAATGGCATAGCACTTGGAGTTTTTGACCAAGTGTCATCAGGTGTTTCAGTCATAGGATCTTTAGGTGTAGTTATTTCCTTAGATGGCATTGATTTTGTACCTAACGCGGGTACTGGGGTTGCAGTCCCTACAGGAGTGCCCAGCCCCGTTACTGGCGGAGTTTTTTATTGGAACACGGGGACACCCACCACTTAGGAGTCAAGCGATGGGTGTCCTCGTTTTCTCCGCCAAAGTGGACTGGAGCCGTGCGGATGGGTTACGGAGTCTAAGGAGATATCGTCGATGCTTTCTGGGCTTATGCGATATCTTTCTAAGCCGTAACTGTCAGATTCCATATGTCTCATCGTGAGGACCTAACAGTACGAACTTGACGGTGCTGTTTGCGGTTTCTGCGCAATCGTGACAAAGAACAACAGCGTCGTCTCCTTTCTTGCGACAGGCATCACAGTATAAGTAAATAATGATGAAATTTCGTTTTACAGGGAAAGAGTAAAAGCCCTGCCAGTTGGCTTTCAATGGCTCGCCAAAAGCCAGGGGGTTTTCTATGATCAGATCAACCTTTTTTCTTTACCAGCTTTTTTATCGAGGCATGTTTTTTGAGTGCCTTTAAGAAGGCATCTTCGAACCTGGCTTCCATCAGTTGCCGAACACTTTATCGTATGAATGCCATTTGGCAGTTCCATCGCGGAGTTTAGCCTGAGCATTCTCCATTGCATCTTGAAATGCAGGGTGGGAGAGGATTATTTGCACTGATTCACCCTCTGTTCGTTTTTTTAGGGACAGCAGATACTGGGTTACTATGTCTGCGAAGGTGGTGCGGTTTTCGGCCGCGAACATTTTTGCAAAGTCGGCAAGATCCTGGTCGAGACTCAAATTAATTCTGGTTTTTGGCATGACTCCTCCTTTTGCGTGTTCCTATTCTGCGCATACTGGGCGCATTTGTCAATTGATTGTGAGAGTTCAGTGAGCAGGGGGTCCCCCATTGCCTCTGTTGTAACAGGGTCAGGGGGTCAGATCTCCCAATACCCATGGGCCCCGATGAAGCAGTCACGGAACTCTGCCACTAAAAGACAGGACACCCAGTGCGCCAAGCGAAAGCTGGCACCAGATTGGAGGTGAAAGCCTCTACACAGTAAGGGGTAGTGACCCGCTGTGGCCCCGAGTCATGGACTGCTTCCCGTAAGGTAGTGGCTAAGCGTTGACAGGGGAACATGCAGGCTCAGTATTGAGCTCCGAAATCACCATTGCAGAGGCCGACCTCGTTGGGTGGTCGGGAAGGCAACAGAGTGGTGTGCGCTATCACAAGCGCACTGCTAATCTGCCGGAGTCAGAGATCGGGTGCATGTATGAATGTCTGATGTCGGAACTTGGGAGATCCTGAATCTGACCATGGAGTTGTGCCTACAGGGAAAGCGAACAGCATAATCCTGTAGTACAAGGGTTCAGGAAGTCGGACGAGACCATAATAGTGATGAAGCCAGCGAACAAAGTGAAGCAAAGCAACACAGCGGAGCTGGTGGAGCGAAGGATCTCGACAGAGAGGAATTCGTACACCCCCCCCCTGAGGCTGAGACGCAGAGCTTGGCGGAAACAGATGAGGGGTTGGCACGGATACGTGCAGCAGCACGCAAGGATGGGACATTGCGGTTTAACAACCTCCAGCATCACATCACAGTTGAGTGCCTCTGGAAAGCCTATGATGGCCTAAAGAAGCGGGCAACTGCCGGTGTGGATGGAGTGACGTGGCATCAATATGGAGAGAATCTACTCCCTAACCTCACTGAACTGCACAAGTGCATCCAAACGGATCGCTACCGAGTATTTCCTTATGGGTTACGCTTTAATCTTCTCAATGCCTGCTCCGGTGTAAGTTCGACCACTTCTATAAGTGCATCTTGGGTACGTTGGCGGAGGCTAAGCTTACCACTGCCATTTTCCCAGTTGGCCACCGTTGGTGGGCTTACGCCAACCAGTGTTGCAAATTGGGATGCGTTCATCTTAAATCGTTTGCGTAGTCTGGTGACTGCCGCTGCTGTTGGAGTAAATGCTTTTCCCTTTTTCTTCACGGCAACCGTCTTTTTTACGACCTTTTTCTTGACGCTCTTACCCCTTATTTTTGTGATGGATTTTCGGCTGGGTTTTAGCGGCTCCTCCATGTCCACGCCAAACACGTCGGAAAGATCCGCCTCGGCCAGTCGCCGCCGCTTTCCTTTGCCTGTCGTAGCGGTCTGTATATCCAGCTCGGCTGAGATCAGCTCTTCATGATCTACGTTGCGCAGTAGAAAAAGTAGTTCCGGCTGATGATCCAGTCTGGCACCAACGCCGTACAGTACGGCGGCGATATGTTTACACATATCGGCCCAGTCCGGGCAGTCGCAGTTGAGTGTTATCTCGCTGGGTTTGGGGAATAGACCCTTGTTCTGGTTGGTCATGATCTCCATGGTGTTGTCGGAGAAGCGTCCCTGCAAGAGTTCTAACATGGAGCCAATCTGGCCCGTGCACTGTTTACGTAAGTTTTTCCATTTGTTTGCAGAGAGCGGGGTGATGCTGATATTGATTCTATAGAGCGCCGAACCGCTGACGATGGCCTCAATTTTCCCCTTTGAGATGGCCAGATGACAAACCGAGCCGTTCCGAACATAGGTTCGCCCCCTGGGTAGGCGATTCTCATAATCACTGAATTTTCCAGATGATTGCACCAGGCTTCACCCCAGAATGTACGGGCGATCTTCCGCCCCTGGACCTCAACAGGTTCAATCTTCATCCCCTTCTTGAGCAGCTTTTTCATCTCTCTGGCTGCTTTGGCGCGCCGTTTTGCCACCGGCACGTAGGGTGCCCATCCGCGATAACTCATTCTGTTTTTCCTGTCAGGCTCGCGCCTTTTCAATATCGAGTGATACTAGCTTAAGCAGTGCCTTGTCATCCATCTCTGTAAGCAGTGTGTTGGCGCCACCCTCCAATAGATCATTGGCGAGGGCTGTTTTTTTCGTTGATCAGGGCATCTATCTTCTCTTCCACCGTTCCCTGGCAGATAAATTTGTGGACCAGTACGTTTTTTCTGACCGATGCGAAAGGCGCGATCTGTGGCTGATTTTCTACCGCAGGGTTCCACCAGCGGTCAAATGGATGACATGGGGATGCCTGTGTCAAGTTGAGACCGGTCCCTCCCGCCTTGAGGGAGAGGATGAAGAAGGGTGGTCCCTCTTCATCCTGGAACTGTTCAACCAGTTTTTGCCGCTGCTTAACAGCAGTGCCTCCATGCAGTACCAGACCAGATCGACCAAACTGCTGGGCCAGAAAGTTTGCCAGTGGTGATGTCATTTTACGGAACTGGGTAAATACCAGCAGCTTCTCCTGGCGTGAGGCAATCTCCTCACACAGTTCGGCCAGGCGCTGAAATTTCCCACTCTTTTTTGGATCATACTCACCGTCCCCCAGCAGTTGTGATGGATGATTACAGATCTGCTTGAAGCGCATTAGGTAGGTAAGCACCAGCCCCCGGCGTTTTATGCCGTCAAGGTTCTCAATGGCTTTCGCCATCTGTTTAACGGTCTGCTGATATTGCACCGCCTGGACTCTGCTCAGACTACAGTAGGCGGGTACTTCGGTCTTCTCCGGCAGGTCGCTGATGATGGATCGGTCGGTCTTGAGGCGGCGCAGGATGTAGGGGGTTACCAGATTGCGTAGTGGTGCATATTGATCGCTCTCCCGCGCTGAGAGTGATTTTACAAACCCCTTGAATTGCCTGGCAGATCCCAGCAGGCCGGGATTCAGAAAGTCGAACAGCGACCAGAGATCCGACAGCCGGTTTTCTACCGGCGTGCCGGTCAGGGCGATGCGGGATAGGGCATTGAGCGTCTTTACTGCCTTGCTCTGCCTGGAGGTTGGGTTCTTGATCGCCTGGGCTCATCCAGCACTAGCAGTCGCCACGCCTGCTCTTGCAGCCACTGCTGACGCATCAGCGTGCCATAGGTGGTCAGTACTATATCGATATTCTGCAGGGCGGCACTTTCTCCCGCCATGGCATCCCTCTCTTTTTTGTTTAACTGAGAGCTATGGATGAACAGGCAGCGAAGTGAGGGTGCAAAATGCTCAAGCTCCGCTTTCCAGTTGCCAAGCAACGATGTAGGCAGCACCAGCAGAGAGGGGCGGTGATATGGCTTCTTTTTCAGTGCCAGCAGCAGCGAGATGACCTGCATGGTTTTCCCCAGCCCCATATCGTCCGCCAGACATGCGCCCAAGCCCAGTTGGGAGAGCAGCCACAACCAGTTCACCCCCTCCTGTTGATAGGGTCGAAGGGTCGCTTTGAGTGCTTTACCCGGATTGATGGTCTTTATCTGGTCGGGTGAGCGTAACGCCTCCAGTTCTGATGCTAACCATTTCCCCGGTTGAACAAAGGACCACTCCCGGCTCTCTTCCAAGGCATCATCTTTTAGATCGACAGGCGCACCTGCAAGCAGCCGCATGCCTTCAGCAAAGGTGAGACCTCCATTTTCCGTCTCTGTTTCCACCATTTTCCAGTGGGCCAGGGCTTCGTTCAGTTTCTGCTGGTCCACCTCAATCCATTGCCCCTTCATAAAAACGAGACCATCACCCGCCGCCATCAGCTTTTTCAGCTCGGCCTTGCTCAACGGATCACTCCCCAGCGCAATATGCAGCTTGAAATCCAGCAGTGAATCGGCATTGAAATTCTTACTCTTTCTCTCGCCAATGGTGATGCTGGCTCGCGGTCTGCTCCGCTTTTTCCACCAGTCGGGCAAGCGAACTACCACGCCGCACTGCTCGAATGCGGGTGCGTCCTTAAGAAACTCATAGGCCTCGCCGGGTGTCCAGGCCAGGGGATGATAGATGTCGCCGCTATCCACCAGGTCATTGATTATGGGGCTGGACTTAGCGGCAAGCTGAACGGGTGAAAGCAGGCGGATCAACGCCTTTTTGTTTCTTGCCCCTGCATACTCCTGCAAGGCGCGGCCGAGAGGTTGGTGGCGAATACGTCCCTGCTCTGAGAGTTCGGGAGCATAGGTCGCCATGAAGGCAAAGGGGTAGTCCGTATCATTTTTGTTTTCCGCCAGATGAAAACAGACACGGCCTACCTGATGCCACTGCGGCGCTCTCTTGGCAAGGAGCGCATCAAGCCCGCCGACACTCTGTATCTGTTCACATACCCAGTGATCAAGCAGGGAGCGGATCTTTTGTAGTGCCGGAGCTGAGAGATACTCGGCCCCGCGCATCGGTGGTGCACTCAGGAGCAGCGGCAGGGTTTCGGTGGCCGTGAACGGCTCGATAGGATCAGGCTGTTGTGGATCCGACGGTGCCAGCAGACAGCGTTCACTCAGATATTTGCAGGAAAAATTGCGCCAATATTGTAAGGAAGGGGTGAGGTCGGCACTGTTATTTCTGGCCGCCAGGGTGAACAAACCTTCGCCCACACTGCGTGCAAATGCCTTGCCGATGGGGGCGATGTGAGTTGCATTGTCTGCCGTGTCGTCTGCGTCTGAAGAGAAGCAGTGCAGATGCCCTGAAGGTAGCAGGCCCAAGTCAAAAGTACTCACTCGCGCACCTCTGGCACAACAGAAATCTCATTATCTTTGTCGACCCATGACGGGCGTGTCATGTCAGACTCGTCCCGGACTTTTTTAAACCAGTCAAGCTCTACCTTCAGTTTGTCAATCTCGCTGTACAGCATCTCAGGTTCACAGTGTGCTGCGACTGGCTTGGGGCCTCGCTTGTCCTTAAATAGGCTCTTGGCCTGCTCCTGGATAGCCTTCTTCCACTGCCTAACCTGCACTGGATGAACTCCAGATTCCTGACCAATCTTGTTGATCATCTTCATGCCCCGTAATGCTTCAAGACCAATCTTCGCCTTGAACTCCGAGTTGTGGACCTTGCGCTTCTTTTTTTCGCGCATTTTCTTCTCATTCCTCATGGCAGTCTGTATCTTAAACTACTGTCTTGAATTCGGGGTCCACTATATCTCGGACAGGCTCTTAGCCAATCCTCGATCTTGAACGCCATCTCAGGCGAGATTCCAGCCCTTTCATTGATTACCCTGGACAGTGCAACTCGGGTAACGCCGAGCTGTTTAGCCGCTTCGGTAATTGTAATCTCCATCGCAGGTATTATATCTTCGCACAGAATAGACCCTGGATGAGGGGGGCTCTGACTCAATCACTGAGAGTATTGATTTTTGCTTTAATCTTTCCGGTGTAAGTTCGACCACTTTTTTCATTGCGTCCAGGGTACGTTGGCGGAGATTCAGCTTACCACTGCCGCTTTCCCAGTTGACCGTCGTTGCTGGGCAATACCAACCCGCGTTGCAAATTGGGATGCGTTCATCTTAAAGCGTTTGCGTAGTTTGATGACTGCTGTTGTTGTTGGAAAAGATGCTTTAGCCGGATGAACCTCAATTATTATCGTGCAGAGCTAAGAATCATTGCAAAACGATAAAAAATCACCTTACCCGCAGCGGCATCCGAGAGAATAGCGTCATAGCGTCATAGCGTCATAGCGTTTTGGCGTTTTGGTGCTACACTTTATATCAGGAGGGAGTTTATATGAGTGATTTATCAAAAAGATCAACGGTTTACTTCGAGTCTGAGGTTCACCAAGCTTTGCGCATGAAGGCTGCGACCTCCCATCGATCACTTTCTGAAGTTGTAAATGAGGCGGTACGTATTGCTCTTAGGGAGGATCAAGAAGATTTATGTGCTTGTGAAGAGCGAGCACATGAACCCAATTTGAGCTATGAAAATATCCTGAGTGACCTTAAAGCGAATGGAAAGTTATAAAATAGTATTTAAAAAATTCGGTGGTTGAAGATCTTCTTGACCTACCCAGTAGGGAAATTAAGTGGATATTGGGACGGATCGGTTCACTGGCAGAGAAAGCCAGAGCAGAAGGCTGTATAAGGATTTCTGAGCAAGAGCGCTACCGAGTAAGGCAAGGGGTTTACCGAATAGTTTATGAAATTAAGGATTCTGAATTTATTGTAATTGTTATCAAGGTTGCAGGTCGTGTTCGGACTGTTGAAGCGCTAGACAAAGCTGATTTTAGTTAATTACCAGGCCCTGTTTTTTTCAGCAGAAGTGACAATTGGTTTACCTAGTTAGTTAAAGGGGATTAGTGGCTGAAAAGAGAAGGGGTATTTACTTGTTCTACATAGATTCAGTTTTATAGTGCTAAGCATCATAACCTATCAGTAAGAGAGCTGCATTATACGATCAGAGAACATGTAAAGATAAAAGGGGCTTTAAATGTGAGTCTTAGACTCAGTATATTTGCAATTGATGAAAGTAATTACGCATAGTTTTATCGTTTTCGGGAGAATGACAATGATTTACCCTATACATGGTAATTCCCCAATAATTTATGAATAAACTATTTAGGAAATAGGCATATTTGCCGATAAAGTAGTCAGATATTTAGGAAAGAGTGATGCCAGCAAAAGAGACTGAGTGCACTGAACGCGAAGCAGGGAAGTTGGAGCTGTTGTCGAAGACGTCCAGCTGGATGAAGTTGATGTTCATCACCCCAAAATTTGGTGCAGATGCTTTGATACTGATCGTGGCCTCTATCGCTATAAACCTTCTCGCACTCGCACTTCCAATCGCATTGATGCAGTCTACGACAGAATTATTCCAAACTCTAGTTTGGGTACATTGTCATGGCTCATGATTGGTGTAAGCACCGCGATCATACTTGAAACTGTAGTTAAAATATTAAGAAGTTTCAATAGCAACTGGTTGTCAGCGCGTATGGAGCACATTCTGAATACTGAAGCTATCAAGTATTTCTTGTCAGCAAGGCTGGACAAGTTTGAGAAGGATAAATCAGGTGTTCATTTTGAGCGATTTAATTCAATAAATATCATACGGTCATATTTTTCTGGACAGATACTGCTTATATTGCTTGATGTGCCATTCGCGATACTTTTCCTCTATATGCTCTACTATATCGGAGGGATGTTGCTCCTTCTGCCTCTCTTTTTAATGGCTATATTTATAACAATTATTATGGTAGCAAAGAGAAAGTTTGAAAAATATAATGAAGAAAATGTTGACCTTGAAAAGGAGAATTTCGATTTTATCCTCGAATCACTAGGTGGTATCCATACAATTAAATCCATGAATATGGAAGATAAAATTCATCGGAAGTTCGAAAATATTCAAGCACGAACGTGTTCATCAAGCCTCAATGCTAATAGGTGGAAATCAGCCCCCAGTAATAGTTCACAGTTTATTATTCAGTTGAATATGCTTGGAATAATATTTTTTGGGGCAGACCTTGTGATTAATGGATTAATGACCATTGGTGCACTAACAGCCTGCACAATGCTGGCATCCCGGGGAATACAGCCAGTAATAAAACTTGCGGGATCATGGTTGAGGTTTTCTGAAGTGACTATTGCCCAAAAACAGCTGGAAAAAATAATAGATTTAAAGGATAGAAATGATGTTGATGAAGTGTCAGTAGTAAATGATATAGAAGGAGCTAGTTATTTTTGATAATGTCTGCTATGCAGATCCAGAGCGTGGCATTATTATAAATGATTTCAATGAGAATATTCATGCGGGTGAGTTTATTGGAGTCACAGGAGATAATAATGAACATACAACCGCTTTGATGCTTTTGATATGTGGAATGTATAACCCATCATCTGGAAATATATTTATTGATGAATATAGGGTCTCAAAAATGAATCATTCGCACTTTAATGGCAAGGTCGAATATTTATCTAAAACGGGACGTGTTTTCAACGGTACAATTTTAGATAATATCTCTCTTTTCGATGAAAATAAACACGATGCTGCTCTGGATACAGCATCACTGCTAGAGCTTGATAAGTTTGTTGCAGAGCTGCCCCATGGTTATGAGTCGCTGGTAGATCAGCGATCTAATGACTCCTTACCACTGGGTCTTATTCAGCGAACCTGTATAGCGAGGGCTTTGACTACATGCCCAAGGGTTTTGGTTATAGATAGAACGTTGAACAGCTTAGATGATGAAAGTTTTGAATTGGTACTGGAGATACTTGAAACGATAAGGGGAAGATGTACCGTTTTTCTTGTCGCTGACTATGGTGATTTCCCCTTGAAAGTTGACCGTGTGATTAAATGTTCATCCGACGGCGTTTCTCTGAATACTGTTCACTAGTTTATATATGAGGGATTTATGGATCAGACAAAACTAAATCGTTGGGTTATGCAGACGGCAACAAGGTGGGAGGATCTCACTGCTATTGTGAATGACACCGAAATCGAAAAAATAGATCAAGAACATCGTCATATTATTAGATACATACTTGATATGGAAACTATTTCTACCTCTGCTGCTGGTTCGGCCTATGATTTTAATCAGTTAAAGAGCCAAATATTGTTGATAGAACAACTTTTGGTGGAGGTTACGCAGCATTTTTCGACAGAGGAGTATTTTATTGATAAGTATCAGCTGCCAGGGAAAAATGAGCAGATAAATCAGCACGAATCTATATTAACAAAAATTAATAGTATTTCAGGCGACTTTAATGAGGGCATTGTTAGTACATTTGGAACCATGAAAATGGTGCTTCTTGATGAGATGATAAATCATATTAATAAATATGATACAGAGACATTTAAATTAGAAAATTCACGCCGGCTCTAACAAATGCAAGAGAATGGAAAGATGTATCAGAGATAATAAAACAACAGGAATACCTTCGTTGATGACGAACATAAGCAACTAACCAGACAAATGATTGGCTTGAGGTCGTACTTGGTTGAAGTAAATTATGAAATTACAAACAGAGCAGCAAAAAAATAAGTTGCTGTCACTTATTGAGGAATTCAATGCTTATGCTAAAAGTCATTTTGACCATGAAATACATTTTTTAGAAGCGCATCAGTTGCCAATAGATAGTCAATCGGCTGCCATGATGAATTTAGTGGAAAGGTGCTGGATAAAATAAATAGAATAACTTCTGGTGCGTTTGATGGGATGGATGACTTTGTTAACTATATGTTCAACTGGTGGATTCATCATATCAATGGTACTGATTATACTGAATTTCATTACATGCGAATTATTTGAAGCTGTTTTTGACAACAATATCAGAATGGATGATCTTGAGTGGTTGGTAAGAAAAACGGGTATAGATGAGGTTGATGATGGGCGTTTGAAGATCTTTAATTCCATACTTCAATTATCTTCACTTGAGGATAATGACTCCAAAGGCACTGATATAGAAGATATATTAAGTAATCTTTGCCAATGCGTAGAACTACACTTCAATAGTGAAAATAAATTCATGGTAGATAAAAAAGATCAATGGACGTGAACTCCACAAGGAGAGTCATAGAAAATTATTGTTGAATATTAGTGAAGCTACAAGTCATATTGTTTCAGGAAGGTCGAAGATTTCACCATCCTTCGTAAAGAGGCTAATGCTATTGTTTGTCGGGCATACAAATAGTGATGATTATGAAACGTTTGTTCTTAATGCTGAAAAGAGATAGAAGAACGATATGAACGATCTAACAAAAAAGGCACGAGTCTCTGGTAGCTTGGGTAGATGTATATTTCCGCTTCTTGATGCACTGGGGTGGAAAGGTGAGAAAAGAACATTCTTAAATGCTTTGCCATACGATTACAGCGATTTTAGTGTTCCTGATATGATGAACACAATGACCAATCTCGGTTTTACAGTAAATTCAACAAAGGGATCGTTGTCGGAGTTAGATATTCGCCTTCTACCCTGCATCTGTATGGGGAAAAGGGGGCCATATGTACTAATTCATAAAGAGGATGATGGCTTCTTGTGTTTTAAAGGAGAATCAAGCGAATTTGTAAAAATTAAATCTAATTCAAAAATACATAGTCTCTATTTCTTTGAGGAGATTAATGATTTTGCCACCCATTCTGAAATGTCGCAGCGAGATTGGTTTATTACGTTTGTTACGAGATTTAAAAGTCAATTCTTTATTGCGTTGGCTCTTTCGTTGATTCTTACTGCAACTGCGCTTGTTTCACCCCTTATTGTTATGGCGATTTATAAAAAAAATTAATATCGCCGAATCATTAGCGGGTTTCTGGATTATTGGGGCAGGAATTCTTTTGTTTCTACTTTGTGATCTGTTATTTCGGGTTTTTAGAAGCAAGATAATCACCTTTCATGGTGCAAGAATTTCATACCTTGTTACCACGCAAGTATTTAAGAGAATACTTTTTCTAAGTCCTTCATCTACAGAAAATGCTTCCATCGGCTCACAAATTGTTCGTATGCGCGACTTCAATAGTATTCGTTCTTTTATAGAAGGGGCTGGGCTGACATCTATTATGGAGTTACCGTTCTTTATCATTCTGTTTGCTGGTCTCTTTATCATGGCCGGTGACATCGCATTTATTCCTTTAATAGCGGGCCTGTTTCTTGCCGTATTTGCTATATTTACCATTCCATTTATTAAAAAAATAAATATTGAATCTGCTGCTTCTGGAAGCAAGAAGCAGCAATTTCTTATAGAATTTTTTTTCAGAATACCGTGAAATTAGGATGGGTGGCCTTTCTAATAAATTTAGAACTAAATTCGAACAGATTTCAGCGGCTGCATCCATTGATAATCTCAGAACAGCGAACATCAATGCTGTAATCAATAATGTTTCGCAAGCAACGGTTCAAATTGCAGGCACGTTGACAATTGGAGCGGGTGTTGTTGGTGTCATTAATGGGAATCTGTCTGGGGCTGTCTTAATGGCAGCGATGATGCTGGTATGGAAAATTTTATCACCACTGACCACAGGGCTTTCTGTATTCTCACAATTTGTCCGTATCAAACAATCACTGGGACAGTTAAATCGAATGATGTCTATGCCTCTGGAGGCCTTGGATGACGAAACGTCCGCTGCCAAGTTTCATGGGAATATCGGTTTTAAAGGTGTCTCGCTTCGGTACCGGGCAGACTACAGGCCAGCCTTAATCAATATTGAGTTAGCGGTAAATAAAGGGGAATTTGTGGTTATTACCGGTCATGAGGGAGCAGGAAAAACATCTCTGCTCAAACTCCTTATCGGAATGTACAAATCACAAGCTGGACTAATCACTATAGATGGTGCAAATATTCAACAGTTACCACCCTCTCTGTTAAGAAGGTCCATTACATATTTACCACAGAATGACACGCTTTTTAGTGTGAGTATAGAGAAAAATATGAAGTACTATTCTCCTGCCTCTAGTGACTACGAACTCCAACGGTCACTCGAGTTACTGGGGTTGAAGGAAGAGATCGATGCAATGCCAGATGGTATGAATACGTCAATTGCAACCTTAAAATCAAGTGGTAATTTCACTTCGTTTGGACGTAGGCTCTGTCTTGCCAGATCATTTCTAAATAATTCAAATATTGTTCTTCTTGATGAGCCGGGTAAAGGGCTTGAAAAAAAGGAAATAAAATCACTTCAGTCACTTCTTGAAAATTTAAAATCAAAGAAGACACTTATCATTACATCTAATAATCCTGCAATAATAAAAATGGCAGATAAGGTGGTTACGCTAAATATGGGAACCATAGCCAATATCGCTGAACCAGAAAATTAAAGAGAAAAGCTATGAAAACTAAGGAACTCAGCACCCCACCAAAAGATTCGTCAGCCTTACCTGGAAAGATACAGAACAGGTACCTTGACCGCTCCATATTGCTGAGTGAAACGGGAACATCCGTCACGACAAAGAAAATAATATTAGCCGTTGCAGTTATCCTGATTGCATTTATCACCTGGGCGAACATTCTTGATATTGATGAAGTGGCTGTAGCAACAGGGGAAATTATTCACCAAGGTGACGCTGTCAAGATTCAGCACCTTGTTGGTGGCAGGGTAAAAAAGATTTTTGTCAAAAATGGATCATTTGTTAAAGAAGGGCAGACGCTGATAAGACTTGACCCTATTGTGTCGAGACTTGAGCTTGAATCAATACAGATTCGCAAGCAGCTTATTGATGCAACAAAAATAAGGCTCGAGGCGCTAATTAATGACTATATTCCTGATTTTTCAAGTGTGGCAAATGATTGTTGTAAGAAATATACAAATTCAATTGTATAATAATATACGTAGTTCTATTGAGACTGATAAAAACATACTTTTAAGCAAAATAACTCAGGTTGAGGCCGAAAATAGATTTGCAAAAAAAATACACAACTAAAAATTGATGTCAACGGTGACTTTTAGTAAAAAGAAAGAATTGGATATTGGAAAAAAAACTCAATGTCAAGGGTCACAATGCTAGAGTGAATCTCCTTCAGCTTGAGAAGGAGTATACAGAAGCTTTGTATAGCTTGAAGCAGATACCGAGCGATTTAAAGAAGCACAGAGAGAGAATTAAAGAACTTAACCATACGCTCATTAATGTTACGGCTACTGCAATGGAAGATTATTCCAGAGAGTTGGCTGAAATTGACTCCGAAATAACGACTATTGAAAAGAAGATAAGTATTTATGACAGCAACATTGATGCGTTAGATATTAAAGCACCTGTAGAAGGGTACGTACATGAAATCCACCTGCAATCAGCAGGTGAGGTTGCTATACCTGAAGATGTATTGATGACATTAATTCCGACAGATAAGCCACTGATAGCAAGAGTTAAAATATCGTCAAGAGATATAGGTCATATCGAGATAGGGCAAAATGCGATTCTTCGAATTTCCACCTTTGATTCAAGGCGGCATGGTGTTCTAGGTGGCAAAGTAGTTGAATTATCACCTTCGGCTCTGATTCCAGAAGATAAGTCTGAGCCGTACTATGAAGGGATAATTACACTCGATAAGAACTATATTGGAAATACGCCTGGCAAAATGAAGCTATTCTCTGGTATGACATTAACCGCAGATATAAAGACGGGTTCAAAAACTTTATTTGAATATCTACTGAAACCGATTTATCTAGCCGCCCAGTCATCGTTTAACGAGAGATAAAATCAGTTTTATAAATAGTATCACTGCTGTCCCGTTAACTTTGTAGTATGTTGCAGTAACTCTTTGTGTGGAGGTGTTTTTTTAGGGCGCATATATCAACAGCAACATGACATACTGCAATAGAACA
>MOXH01000064.1_pt1 | contig 18477 bp, 15 predicted proteins | sample 1471181 | NCBI WGS metagenome assembly MOXH01 (sample SAMN05806436, study PRJNA327811) | mollusc metagenome | isolation source: Phylotype A (SB4) bacterial symbionts from gill | host: Thyasira cf. gouldii | place: Canada: Bonne Bay, Newfoundland | collected 2010-05-07
CATATCTCGATGACCAGCTGGAAGCCGGTACGTTTTGATCATGGTAGCGTCAGTGGTAGTTGTGCCAGTTGCCATAACGGTTCCACGGCTACTGGAAAGCACAGCAAGCATGTCAGTACATCAGCTCAATGTGACAGTTGCCACACTTCTCAGAACAGCTGGAGTTCTATACGCTTTGATCACGGCAGTATCAGTGGCAGTGGTATCTGTTCTAATTGCCACAACGGCTCCACCGCAAGCGGAAAACATGCCAAGCATGTAAATACCTCGGCACAGTGTGAAAGCTGTCATACCTCAATGAGCAGCTGGAAGTCAGTACGTTTTGATCATGGTAGCGTCAGTGGCAGCTGCTCTAATTGCCACAATGGTGGCAGTGCCGAAGGAAAACCAAGCGGTCATTTTGTAACTAACATGCAGTGTGATGGCTGCCATAGGACATCAGCATGGAAGCCATTGAGTGCATACCAGCATCTATCTAGCAGTTATCCTGGAAAACATAGTAAAACACTCTCCTGCTCCTCTTGCCACGCCAGTAACAGCCAGTCTATAAACTGGCGTTACTCTGCATACAAGTTTGATTGTGCCGGCTGTCACGCTAACGATTATGAGCAGGATGAACACCGCAAAACTGATAGCCCAAGAACCTACTACACAGTAAATGAATTGCGTGACTGCACCGGAGCCTGTCATCGTTATAAGGATAGCTCTTTGAGTACAAGAACAAAAACGAGAAATAGAGAACATAGCGTCTCAAAGAGTAAATGGTAGACACCAAACTCAAACCTATATCAGCACTAAAATGTGGATACATCATATGCGAAATAAAACTCTTCCCACACTATTAAAGCTCCTGCAGGTACTCATACTGTTGAGCTTTACACAGCACAGCGTTGCTGCTGCATCAAAAGTGATGGAGCGTATTGAAGCAAAAGTGGGAGATAATCAGAACAGAATCACTATCCACTTCAATGTGCCTGTGCGATTTTCCTCACAGGTGGTAAATAAATCTGCCAATGAGATCACCATCCAACTTCAACCGAGGGTAATACCTGGATTTGATCAGAACATTATCAATCAGAAAGAGACGCTTAGTTGGCGCCCTTCTGCTGAGATACCACTCAATAGAGTGGTGTTCAGAGGAGAAGCTATAGGCCTTTCATCTCTCTCTTACTCTTTTTCAACATCGGTTAGTGGCTATGAAATAGAAGAGAGCAGAGATTTCTTCAGCATATCTCTGCTTTTGAAGAAGAGTACACGGGTAAAAAAGATAAAGCTGAACGAAGCATCACTATTGATACCTCCTCCTGCAACTGAAAAGAGTAAGCCAGGTAAAATACCTGCACCTAAGATGACTCTGAATACAGGTGGATACGTAATAAACCTAGCCTCTCGTAGAGTGCCTATCGATTTCAACAAAATACCACCGATTCCTGTTATCGATGGAAAACATATCTATACCACGCAGGCGACCGTCGAGGGTCAACGGTGGTACCGGCTTAGATTGGGCTTCTATGAGACATCTGCTGAAGTAAAGAATGCTCTTAAAGAGATCCGCCACTACTATCCAAAAGCGTGGGTTGATCGTGTAAAAGCAGGTGAGCAACAACAGCTACTTCCGTTAAGGGAATCACCTGATGAAGCAACACCCTCTGCCACAGGTGAAAGCAAAGATATACTTCTACCAAGTCAGCAACTCAAACCCTCAGAGCCATCTGACAGATCAAGCAGAATGTTGAGCAAGGCACATGAGGTGATGACCGCAGGTGACTACCCTATGGCGATCAGACTACTGAATGCCGTATTAGAAGATGACAACAGAGATAACCATCAACAGGCGCTTGAGATTCTAGGACTGGCAAGAGAGCACAACAGACAACTGGCACATGCAGGTAAAGTTTATAACCGATACCTCACCCTCTACCCTGAAGGTGAAGCCTCTGAGCGCGTTCACCAGCGGCTTGCAGGTGTGGAGCTAGCCGATGCTAAACCCAAGGAGAAACTACGTGAGTTAAAGAGTGATGATGGCGCGTCTTGGGAGACATACGGCTCACTATCACAAAACTACCGACTGAGTGGTATTGAGAGTAATTTCTCAGATGGTGAAAGCGAAGAGATAATATCTCAATCAGCACTAACAACAAGCTTTAATATCTCGACGCGACATGAGGGGGATAACTATGAGTTTAATGGTGAGATATCGGCTGATAATACCAAGGATTTCATCGACTCAGAAGGAGGTGATACATCTCTTTCAGATGCTTACATCGAAGTAATTTCCATGGAGGATAATTGGGATGGAAAGTTGGGTCGCCAACGGCTGCACTCTAGTGGAATTCTCAACCGTTTTGATGGTGCGGTGCTAGGTTATGGGTTAAATGAAAATATCAAAGTTGGCCTATTTGCAGGCATCCCTGTAGAGAGCTCCAGTGATATCTTCATCCGTAGCGATAAACACTTCTATGGTGCATCTGCAGCCTTTGAAGAACTAATAGAAAATTGGGATTTTAGTACTTTTTTAATTGACCAACGGATTGATGGCTTAGTTGACAGGCGCGCTATTGGTGGTGAGGCCCGCTATTTTGATCCGACTAAATCATTCTTTACTCTGGTCGACTACGATATTCACTACAATGTATTGACCACAACGATGCTCCAAGGAAACTGGACTTTTGAAGATGAAATAAGGGTATACGCTACTATTGACTACCGTACCTCGCCATTTACCACCACCTCCAACGCACTCATAGGACAAACCGTCACCTCAATTAGTGAACTTAAGAAGACACTAAGTCGTAGTGAGATATATCAATTGGCGCTGGATCGTAGTGCACACAGTCGCACCCTCTCCATCGGCGGCTCTAAACCCATCGTAGATCGCCTGCACGTCAGTGCAGACCTGACAGTAAGTAATACCTCAGGCACTCCCAGTTCGGGTGGTGTTGATGCGACAGAGGCGACAGGTAAAGAGTATTATTTTACCCTACAGGCAGTGACTAATGATATTTTGAAACAGGGTGATGTAGGTATATTGAGCCTCCGCCTTTCAGAAGCATCCACAACCCAGTCAATCGCCTTGAGTGCAAACAGTCGTTATCCAATCTCGTCTATCTGGAGAGTAAACCCACGGCTCAATTTCTCGTACCGTAAGAATAAAAATGATAATGGTAATCGAGTGGGTGCCGGTGCATTCATTCACTCGGAGTACAGAATTCGTAACAACCTGAGTTTCGAAATAGAAGTTGATGGAAGTTGGTATAAAGATACAACAACCACCAGTGAAAATAAGTTTTTCGATTACCAGATTATGGTGGGCTATCGTTGGGAGTTTGGGCAGTAAATGGGACTATCCGGGTTTCCACAGGATATTTTTGGTCAGCGTACACTGCTGTCCCGTTAACTTTGTAGTATGTTGCAGTAACTCCTTGTGTGGAGGTGTTTTTTTAGGGCGCATATACTACCGCGTCAAACAACGGTTGGATCCCCCGCCATCTGTCTATAAATCAGTCTTTTTCTCATCCTTGAGCAATGCACGGATGCGATGCAGGAGGGGGGTATCTCGATTGCTCCTGGACAGAGGCGTGGTCAGAGCAAGCGCCTGCTGATCAAGCTCAGCAAAAGCCATTGGAAGGCGCTCCAGAGAGCCGCAGAGTACACGAACATAGTCGGGGTGACGCAAGTTGGCGGCCAAGGCAGCCTGTGCGGGTTGGTCCTCCAGGTCACGTCCCAGATGGGCACGCCCCAAGCGACGACGCAGGTGTTGTTTTTCGGTACCAAAAAAATGCTCAAGCACATTATTGGTCCGCTCGACGATCGCCGTGATTTTTCCCTCTTTGTTGCGTCGAGTCGGATGCCCTGACAGGTGCTCCCCGTAACGATCAAGATATTTAATAATGACGCTGTCAGGTAATGTCGATAGTGTATCTGCGCTGTGTGAAGATGCGATTCGCTCATCAAGTGCGATCCTATAATCACCCAATGCCTCCTTGATCTCGCGCATCCTGCGTGCCTCCAGAGGGGCAAGTTCTCTCTGGTGTGAGCGTACATCGGCCCGTGGCAACTCGGCATTGGTGAGTTGCAGGTTATCACGCAGTTCGCAAAAGGCCTGCCGGCCCTCCTCCAGCCGGGTTACCGCGGTGGTAAATCGGCTCTCCTTGTCGAGACGCCGTATGAGGGTGCCAAGATGATCGATAGCACGCCGCTCGGGTAACGTCTGTAGGCCTGGTATCCAGTCGTGGGCACGGTGTGTCGCCTGTCGGCAGCGTTGATAGAAATCCAGGTGCACCAATCCAAAGGGGTAGAGTAGATCCTTGGTGCCATCGCACTCGAGTATCCACAACACCAGGGCCAACAGCTCCTCGCGTACCACACCCTTGCCGAACCGTCCCTCGGTGGGACAGGTGGTGGAGTAACCACGCAGATCCCTCAGCAATAACCGTAGGTCAGTGCGAACTTTGCTGGACTTCAACAGTTTGCTCAATAGCCGATAGGGCTGCTCGAAGAGATTTTTCCCGACCGCCGCCAAAAAGTGATAGTGGCAGATCAGGTCGGGGATACCCTTCTCGCTCAAGGGGGCAACCGCCTTGGCTCCCCCCTTGCCCATGTCACGGACGACCGCAACCGGTTCACCAAACAGTCGTGTCGTCTTTTCGACCAGTGGGCGCAGATGATTTTCTTGTTCCGAAGGAATGCGCCCAGCTACCAGCACCCAACCGCGCCATCCGTCCATGCAGACAAACAGCCCGCCTTTGCCGCGCTCGCAAGTGGCGTCGATATGTAACGGGTAACCCTCCACAAGTGCTGCGCGTAGCTGGGGTACGCGAGCGAAGTGCAGTGCCTCTAAATGGATCAGGAATCGATCACAGAGATGAGACAGGCTTCCGGTGGACAGCTCAATGCCGTGTTGCCGGTACAAGTCGGCTTGAATCTCCTCGCGTTGTTTATTTTCCAGGTAGCGGGCACATCCCACATGGACCATCAGATCGTAGCTGTAACGTTGGCGGGGCTTGACCCGTTGAGCAAGTGCATTGGAACACATCACCGGATGGGTCTGATCTTCAGCACATTGCTTGAGTGTCTCAATGGCCTGGAAGGCACCTGCATCCAAGGTAATCACTTGCCGTGAGCGGCTCTTGTATACCTTCAAAGCCCCTTCGCATACCGGGCAGCACTTGGCCTCGGCAATAAACTCAATACGGGGAACAGCACCCATGGCCCGCACCCTCTCCGCCGCGGACCAGCCCGCCTGTTGGGCGGATCGATGCAACAAGCTCAGTATTTCGAGGTGCCCCCTTTTTTGCCGACAGACGCCAAGTCATATCGGATATAGACCGCAGCCACCTGTGACATGGAGATCGGTGGCGAATGCCCCCGTAGAGTGTGCGCCACGTCCGCCTCCTGAGCCTCGGGGTGGTGCAGCAGCGTCAGGAGTACCGCGATGATCGCCTCTCTATCGATGTCGGCATTAATAGGTGCCCGCTCCCTGGCACTCATCTGCATGCGACGCTGTTGCAGTTGCATCTCACCCACGGCACTGTCGGTATGAATATACACATAGACCCCACAGGCCTTCTCCCGCATTACCGTAGCGTTACGCACGGCATCAAGCAGAAACACCTGCACCCGTACATGCAGAGCATCCTGCAACTCGCGAGAAGTCCAACCGGCAATCGATTCGTATACCAGACGTTTTATGGTCTCACCGACGGTACGATCATGGGAGAAATGAATGTTGCCACAGGAGAACAACCCCAAACGATCATGACGCGCGGGATCTTTCCGGGTGTAATAGCGACCGTTGTGGTTGTAGCTACGCAGATAGGGTACCTGCTTCAAATAACGGAAGGTGGTTGCTCGCGATGCGTTTTCCAGTACCACTTGCAGATCCTTAAACTCCACCACTTTGGTGGATGCCAGGAGTTTTGTGATCGCTTCACAGGAACGTTGCGTCATAGGAATTCACCTCGATGCGACTATATTGCTTTTACTAAAGCACTTGGGCAATAGTATCTCATTTATGGACGAAAAACAGACCTCTTTTACTCATAAATGGCTTAAAACGGGGGGATAATGGCTTCTTGGTGACAGTATATTGATACTGTATGGCTTTCGTGATGAACGGAATATGGTGCTAAATCAATACGTTACGGTCGGCCAACTGTTTCGTGACGCGGTAGAAATCACCTCACTGGGAGGTTAGGCTGACAAAACAACCCGCCACTACTTAGCAGCAAGCGTTGCCTTCATATAGCCCCGAATCACATCCCCATCAGCATCCAGGACTTCAAAGCGCGTCTCCTTCTCCATCAGATTTTGCAGCGAGGGAGGTGGTGACGCCTCAATACCAATCGCCTCTTTCACCGCATCACCAAATTTGGCCGGGTGGGCAGTGGCGAGGCAGACAACATCATCCATACCCCGAGCGGCGTGAACACCAACAGCGGTGTGAGGATCAAGGATATAACCTGTCTGCTCATAGGTCTCTTTGATCTGCTGCCTGGTCTCCTCCTCGCTGGTTGCGGTCGCGGTAAAGATCTCGGCCACTTGGGCACGCTTTGCAGGGGGTATCTCAAACTTACCCTCTTGGGTCATCTGCTCCATCAAGGCGCTTACCTGAGAGGAGTCCTCATCCATCAGGAAGTAGAGATAACGCTCAAAGTTGGAGGAGAGCTGAATATCCATCGATGGGCTGATGGTGGAAAACACCTCTCCCGCCTGATAGAGACCGGTGTTAACGAAGCGTGAGAGGATGTCGTTACGGTTGGTAGCGAGAATCAGACGATCCACCGGCAGCCCCATCCGCTTGGCTATATAGCCAGCGAAGATATCACCGAAGTTGCCGGTGGGAACGGAGAAGGAGATCTTTTTACCGCAGTCACCACCATTGACCCGCCCCCAGGCGTAGAAGTAGTAGACCACTTGAGCAAGAATCCTCGCCCAGTTGATGGAGTTGACCGCCCCCAGACTGTATTCACTCTTGAACTCAAGGTCATTAAACAGCTCTTTGACGATACGCTGACCATCATCGAAGGTGCCAGTGATAGCGATATTATGGACATTGGCATCCTGCACCGTGATCATCTGTCGCTCCTGAATCGGCGACACACGTCCCTTGGGGTAAAGAATGAATATATCGATCAACGCCTGCCCACGCACACCATAAATGGCAGCCGAGCCGGTATCACCTGAGGTGGCACCGATGATATTCAAGCGTCCACCATCACGCTCCAGCAGTAGTTCGAAGAGTTTACCGAGAAACTGTAGCGCCACATCTTTGAAGGCGGCGGTAGGGCCATGAAACAGTTCGAGGATCTTTAAATCCCCCGCCGCCACCAACGGCGTCACTTCATCGCTGGTAAATTGAGCATAAGAGCGTGGTATCAGGTCAGCTAACTCATCACGCCCTATGTCACCCTCCATATAAGGTAACATCACCTCTACCGCAAGCTCGGTGAAGGAGAGCCCAGCCCAGCGGGTCAAAGTCGCTTCATCTACCTGAGGAATAGATTCAGGTAGCAGCAAGCCACCATCGGTTGCCAATCCCATCATCACCGCCTGGGAGAAGCTGACCGGCTCTATGCCGCCACGGGTACTCAAATAACGCATCGTTGATCGTCCTCGATCCTGCTAAAAAAGCCGCTCATTATAGCAGCGTTGTATGTAACTATTCAGTGGCCCCTGTTACGAGGCTATTTTTACCAGGGGTCGGAGTCGATTGCCCGCATGAATGTGGGCAATCGACTCCGACCCCGAGCACCAGCTGAATAGTTACCGTTGTATTATGCATTCAGGTCGGTAAATATTCGGTTAACCCATGATCCGTAAAAACAATCACTTGCGTAGGGTGGATAAGGAGCGTAGCGACGCATCCACCTTTTTCATGGTGGATGCGCTACGCTTATCCACCCTACAGGGTTGATTTCAAACTACTGGGTTGACCGCATATTTACTCAGGTCGAACTATAGCCTGTTGTTTTCCAGAATGAAATCCGCCTTTCGGTCAACGCTGAGGATTTAAGCTCTAAACAAGAGCAACTTTTTAACTCATTGAGATTTCGCCGTTTTTATGCGATATTCTCCGCACATTCTGAAGTAACGATGTGATGATGAAACAAAAGGTGGTTGGATGAAAAAACTGATCAACCTCGGCAGCCGTATCAGGAAACTGCGTGAACGGCGGCACATGACCCAGGCTGCCCTGGCGGTTAAGATGGCGATATCCCCCAGCTATCTGAACCAGATAGAAAACGATGCCCGTCCCCTCAATAAACGGGTACTGACCAAGCTGGAGCTGGCCCTCGGCATCGACTTTACCGACTGGACAGAGGATGAGGACCGCCGCGCCACACAACTCCAAGAGGCGTTGAATGACCCCCTGTTTCGTGGTGCAGGCTTACCCCTTCACGAACTGCGTGAGGCGGTCTCTGCCTCTCCCCGTATGGCAGACCGACTGCTACAGCTTTTCCGGGCCCATCAACGACTTCAATCTGACTACCAGACACTGGCAGAATCGATTGCCGGTACGGAGCGAATCAAAGCACTCCACGGTGCCCAGTTCCCCTATGAAGAGGTACGGGATTTCTTCTACCGAAAAAACAACCATATCGAAACTCTCGACCATGCCGCAGAGACGCTCTTTACGAAACATGGTTTTGAGATCGACCACCTGCTGAGCGACCTCACCGGCTACCTCAAGCGTGAGCACGACATCAGCATCAAAATGGCCAATTTTTCAGGCCATGGACGACTGCAGAAACAGTATGACCCCGAGCAGCGCATTCTCTATATGGCGAAACCCTCAAGCTCAAACCGCCGCGCCTTTCACATTGCCCATCAGATCGGCCGACTACTCTACCGCAACCTGATTGAACAGGAGCTGGAAGAGGCTGAACTGGGGAGCACCCAGGCCAGGGCTATCTGTCGTGTCGGTCTCGCCAACTATTTTGCCGGTGCCCTTCTGATGCCCTATGAGCGCTTTCTTGAGGATGCCAAACGGCTGCGCTACGACATCGAATGTCTTTCCGGGCTTTACGGCACTAGCTTTGAGCAGGTGTGCCACCGCCTCAGTACCCTGCAACGACAAGATAACAAGGGGGTTCCCTTCTACTTTGTGCGGGTCGATATTGCCGGCAACATCTCCAAGCGGCAAAGTGCCACCAGCTTCCATTTTGCCCGACTGGGTGGTGTCTGCCCATTGTGGAATGTACATGAGGCGTTCTCCTACCCCAATACCATCCTGACCCAGCAGGCACAGATGCCGGATGGAAAAACTTATCTCTGTCTGGCGCGCACGGTATTTGAGAGTGGTAACAGCTACCTTGAACCTCAACGCAAATTCTCCATTGGCCTCGGCTGTGAAATTCGCCATGCCGACAAGCTGGTCTACTCCACCGGCCTTGACCTGAGTGACACTCAAGCAGTTGAACCCATCGGCGTCAGCTGCCGTGTTTGCGAGCGCCATGACTGTCCCCAGCGTGCTTTCCCTCCACTCTCCCGTAGGCTCAGTATCGATGAAAACACACGCAGCGCATTCCCTTACGCCTTTGAAGGGTCAGAAGAGTAACTTCTCAATAACCCAGTGCAGATGGATAAACTTTCAGATGGGGTGCAGTGATGCCTTTTCAGAACGTACAGCAGCAGGATGTATTCACGCGTCTCCTGAAAAGGTGTTACTGCACCCCTATGGCACGGACTTTTTGAGAAGTTACTCAGAAGAGCACTAAGCTATGACCAGCAAACGAAAAGCACACTGGGAAAATGTCTATCGGTCAAAATCGGATGATCAGGTCGGTTGGTTTCAACCCTCTCCACGACTCTCTCTTGAAATGATAATGAGTGCTAACCTAGGGCCCGATGACGGCATCATCGATATAGGCGGAGGCGCCTCTCGGCTGATCGATGCACTACTTGCCCAAGGCTTCCACAACCTCAGTGTACTGGACATCTCTGCTACCGCCCTGGAAACAACCCAAGCACGACTCGGTATAGGTGCAGAAGAGGTCAACTGGCTGGTAAATGACGTTACTGATTTCACTCTTGAGCAACCCGTCAGCCTGTGGCACGACCGTGCAGTCTTCCATTTTCTCACCACCCCCGAAGAGCGCACAGCCTACCTGAAGCATACGGAGCAGTATTTGGTCATCGGCGGTCACCTGATCATCGCCGCCTTCTCACCCGATGGGCCAAAAAAGTGCAGTGGGCTGGATATTGTGCAGTACGACAGCAACAGCATCCAGCGGACGCTAAGCAACCGCTACCAACTACTGGAGTGTGTTAGCGAACTTCACCAAACTCCATGGGGAGCTCAGCAACACTTCAACTACTTTCACTTTATCAGGATTGATTAGGTACCACCTACTATGCCGATGATCCCCAACGATCCCGACAGCAATTTGGTGCAACGGCAATATGCGGTTGTCTACACCAAGAATAGAGCCCGCAAAAGGATTCCCTAAACACTGTGTTGAGATTGCCGCCTCCAGAGAAGAAGCGGTGGACAATGCAGATAGTGACTGCGCGAAGTATCCCGCTAGCGTGGTCGGCCCCTCCCGTTCATAGGAGGGTTTAAGACTTTTCTATCTACTGGAGTGGCTTGATTAACGATGCCGAGACGGCTTTCTCTTTGTCTTTTTTTTGCCGGTTTTCCTGACAACCCCAGCACCACTTTTAGCCTGACGTTTTAGCGGCTTAGTAGCCCCCCCTTTCTTGGTAATCCTTGGCCGTTCCGGCCGGTTGCCAAGCGGGAACCAGATGGCGGCTTGCCATTGCCAATCAGATCAGCCCGCCCCATAGCTTTCAACGCTTCCCGCAGCCAGCGGCCAGTTTCGGCATCATGATAACGGAGAAACGCCTTGTGCAGTCGCCGCTGCCGTGTACCACGGGGGACGGCGACGCTCTCTTTGCCGCGCCTTATCTTACGCAGGGGGTTGCGACCGGTGTGATACATCGCCGAGGCGATGGCCAGGGGGGTAGGCAGAAATGCCTGCACTTGGTCCGGGCGGAAACCATTCTCCTTGAGCCACAGCGCCAGATTGAGCATATCCCGATCAGTGGTGCCGGGGTGGGCAGCAATAAAGTAGGGAATCAGGTACTGCTCTTTCCCCGCCTCTTTCGAATACTTCTCAAATAGCTGTTTGAAGCGGTCATAGGTGCCGATGCCCGGTTTCATCATCATCTCAAGAGGACCGCTCTCAGTATGCTCCGGGGCGATTTTCAGATAGCCCCTACATGATGAGTCACCAGCTCCTTGATATATTCAGAATCTCTTACCGCCAGGTCGTAACGCAGACCGGAGGCGATAAAGACCCGCTTAACACCTTTGAGCGCCCTGGCATGACGGTAGAGCTGAGTCAGCGCCTTGTGATCGGTATCCATATAGTTACAGATATCGGGAAAAACACAGGAGAGGCGGCGACAGGAGGATTCAACACGCTCGTCTCTACAGCGCATCCGATACATATTCGATGTCGGCCCACCAAGGTCAGAAATAATACCGGTGAAATCGGGAGCGCTATCACGCAGTGTTTCGATTTCGTGCAGCACCGATGCCTCGGAGCGGCTCTGAATGATTCTCCCCTCGTGCTCAGTAATCGAACAGAAGGTGCAACCGCCAAAACAACCGCGCATGATCGGAATAGAGAAGCGGATCATCTCCCATGCAGGATTTTTCGCCTTGCCATAGGCGGGATGTGGTCGGCGGGTATAGGGCAACTCATAGAGCCGGTCCAGCTCCTCCGTCTCCAGAGGGATCGGTGGAGGGTTGAGCCAGACATCCCGTTTACCATGGCGCTGCACCAAAGTACGGGCGTTGCCCGGGTTGGTCTCCAGGTGAAACACTCTAGAGGCGTGGGCATAGAGCACGGGATCATCGCTCACCTGGTCATGGGAGGGAAGGCGCACAACGCATTTCGAGCGATTTTCCGCTTTGGATCGCTGATGAAAACCTATGTCCCCGGTGTCACGCTGAGTATCACTGCACGCAGAATTCTCTTGGTAGGGGTCCGGCCTGGACTCCACTCTACCCGGCTGATCCAATTGACTGGAGTCAATCTCCAACCACCCTTCCGGCACGCACTGAGACATAAAGGCAGTACCGCGCAGATCGGTGATCTCGCTAACCTTCTCCCCGGCCGCAAGACGGTGAGCCAGCGCGACAATAGCCCGCTCCGCATTACCATAGATCAGCAGATCTGCCTTCGAGTCCGGCAGCACTGAGCGGCGCACCTTGTCGGACCAGTAGTCATAATGGGCGATGCGCCGCAGGCTGGCCTCGATACCACCAATAACCACCGGCACACCCTTGAATGCCTCTTTTGCCCGCTGCGAGTAGACCACTACTGAGCGGTCAGGACGTTTACCCCCGGCACCGTCTGGCGTGTAGGCATCATTGGAGCGGATACGCCGATCAGCAGTGTAGCGATTGACCATGGAATCCATGTTGCCCGCTGTGATGCCGAAGAAGAGATTGGGCCTTCCCAGCTCCCTGAGCGCCTCCGGTGATCGCCAATCTGGTTGAGCAATGATCCCGACTCTAAACCCCTGGGTCTCCAGCAGACGCCCGATCAGTGCCATACCGAAGCTGGGGTGGTCGACATAGGCGTCACCACTAACAATGATGATATCGCAGCTGTCCCAGCCCAACTGATCCATCTCCTCCCGGGACATGGGCAGCACCGGAGCGACACCGAAACGTTTCGCCCAATAGGGGCGGTTAGAGAAGAGATTGGGGGCAGACTGCATGGTTTTGCGATGGCTCGACTCAAAAGGCAATTATAGCTGATCGGGCCAGCAGCCGCAGGCTCATACAACAGCCTCTTTCACTTATGCTCTCAATTCCGTCGCAACTCATCAGAAAGCGCGATGGGTGTGGGGTAGCGCATAACCACCAGATAGGTGGATGCGAAAAAGGTCAACAAGGTAGCCAGCTGGATTAAGTAACTGGCCTCGATACCGATCAGCCCCCTATCCAGCGCCAGCACGGCGATCAAGAGCGAGAATTCACTCATCTGCCCGAGGCGGGCACCTACCTCTCGAGAGCGCGCAGCCTCCTCCCTCTGCTTCCGAAGTAGCAAGCTGAATACCCATGGTTTACCCAGCATTGTCAGCAAAGCAAACAGCAACGCTGGCAATATCACAATGCCCAGCATTCCCAGATCGAAACCAGCCCCAAGGGAGAAGAAAAACATCACCAGAAAGAAGTCCCGCAGGGGTTTCAGCTTCTCCGACATATAGAGGGAGATGGGACTGGAAGCGAGGGTGACACCCGCAACAAAGGCACCTATTTCATGAGAGATGCCCAGCGCCGCTGCCGCCTGCGCCATGCCAAGGCACCAGCCGATAGCCAGAAGAAAAAATATATTCATGAAAAGTATCAAAGGCCTGTAGCAGCTAAGTAATACTTTCTGCACAAAGAGGACAGCAGCGCCAATAAGCAGCGGCAGCGCCAGGGCAAGCTTTGTAAACTCCATCACTGGGTGGTCTGGTGACGAGCTCCCTTCGAGAAAAAGCAGCAGCAATATAGCGATAAAATCCTGAAGCAACAATATACTGATGATGATCTCGCCAGTACGCTGGTGATGAAGTACGGTGGTGGGAAGCAGCTTCAGTCCAATGATAGTGCTGGAGAAGATCATCGCAGCACCGATCAATACAGCTTCCAGTGAAGTGTAGCCGAACAACAGCGCAAGTACGCACCCAGAACTCCAGAACAGAAGAGAACTGAGCAGGGTGATAACGGTAGTTTTACGCATCAGCTGCAATAATTCTCTGGGATTGAGCTCCAACCCCATGAGAAAAAGTAGAAACATGATACCGATATGGGCGATATCACCAATCAGCTTAGGGTCATTAACCAACCCCAGAACAGACGGCCCCAGCAAGACACCCAGCAGTATATAAGCCACCAGTAGAGCTTGACGAGCATAGAGTGCAACCGTTGCCAGCACGGCGGCACCGGTAAAGATCAGAAATATGGTGAAAATGATATCTTGTTGCAATCTACAGTCCGGCTGATTTTATTCGCATAATCATTCAATCATAGATGCAGAAAGCGCAGAGATAAACAGTGAAAAATCATGGTCTCTTGATAGAGTGGATATAATTTGCATGAGTCGCTAACTGATCTTATAGAGGGTGATAGATACATGAGTCCGCTTTTGCGACCAGAACGGACGTTATGGCGTTTAGTTTTGATGACCAAAAATCGACATCAATATGTCATAGAATAGCCCCTTCCCTTTGCTAATATTGGAATGTTAGAGCTGACCCCTTTGTCACTCCTGACCCCTGCCGTCACTCTCTGTCAGATAATGTCTGAACTACTACAGCTGACTCATGGCCATCAGCTGTAAAACAGTGCGAGCCAGATAGTTTCCCGGTCTGGAGCCGTCCATTCCACACGGTGTTTTTGATGAGCAGGTATATTGATACTATCGCCCTCTTCCATTAGTAACACCTTATTGTCCTCTTCAAATTTCAGCTTCGCCTCCCCTTGAAGCAACAGCACCCACTCATGCTCACCCTGATCGTACCAGTCAGTTTCCGGCGAAGAGTGACCCCTGGATACGATTCTCTCGATACGGAGATGCTCTGACTCAAGCAGTATCTCAACAACCTCATCGGTAAGGTCAGCAGGGATGTTTTCCAGAAGATTGATCATTACATTACACCTCAATAACTCCCTCTACGGATCAGTACTGAATCCTGTGAGCCGCCTCCCAGGCGATCATGGCCCGTTTTCGGTCACGCCCCCAGTGGTACTCTCCAATGATACCGCTACTGCGGATAACACGATGACAGGGAATAAGGTAGGCCACGGGGTTTTTGGCAAGGGCACTACCCACTGCGCGTGAGGCGTTGGGAGAGTCTATCGATGTTGCAATATTTCTGTAGGTCATTAGATATCCCTGAGGAATATTCAGTAACGCCTGCCACACCTTGACCTGAAAATTGGTACCGCGTACCAGCAACTTAATGCCCTGACGATTATCACACTCCAGGGAGAAAGCCTGTTTGATCAGGGCAGCGCACTGCTCGGCATCCTCTTTAAAATCGGCATTCGTCCAGAGTGACTTTAAACCTTGAAGTGCCGACTCTCGATCACCCGGCTGGACAAAAACAAGATGACAAATACCTCTGGAGGTAAAAGCAATCAGGCACTCACCAAAAGGGCTGCCATGAAAGCCGAAGTGTATAGTCAACCCCGCCCACCCTGCTTGTACTCACCGGGAGAGACCGCCTCTATATTGATCATCTGGTCGTGCAGGCGTCCTGGACCTGACAGCCCCACCTCCTGTGACACATCCAACACACTCATTGATTCATTGAGAAGCTGTTTAGCGTAGCCAACCGTAAGGTATTGAAGAAGCTGTTTGGGCGTTACACCGGCCCAGCGGTTGAAGAGGCGTTGGGTATGATAGGAGCTGAGGTCTAAAAGAGCTGCCACATCAACAAGCTCCGGCTGTTCATCTGCATGTTCAGCGAGCCAGTGTATCGCCTGTTCAATTCGCCGGTAGTCTGATGGCATAGCCTTAACCCTTGGTGTTTCTCTGCTGTAAGATTAACATGCAGCTGAAGTATAGCCACCCGATTGTTGCTCTCAGATAGGGATTAACCGGCCTCTACTCTGAGCCAGAAAACCAGAATGCAGCGAACACAGAGAAGCGCAGAGAAACAGGGATTATTTTTATCGCTACCCAGCACTGGCTCTTCTCCTCTGTCGCATGCGAACCATTGAGTAAACCATGAACGATTACCAACCCATCTCCTGTAAACTGCACAGTCAGTATGAGCTTCTGGCAATGCAGCAGAGAACCATCAACCTGCTGCTCAAAGAGCGGAGTCTGGTTGGAAAGATCCAGGATATTTTTACCCGGAAGAGGGTCGAATACCTGGTTCTGCAAATGACTGATGAAAACACCCAGGAGATCCGCCTCGACAGCATCGTGAGCTTTGAGATCGCTGATTAAGGAACATCTGAACAACATACAACACTCCATTGGCCCCTAACCAAATAGGCTGTTAACCTAATCTTAATCGCAACTATTCAGTAGGTGCTTGGGGTCGGAGTCGATTTTACCCACATCGATGTGGGTAAAGAGCGTGAGCTGTGAGCGGAAGCGTTACGGTGAAGAGTGGTGTAATTCCCTTACAACTTTATCGCAATCGACTCCGCCCCCTGCCGTGAAAATGGCCTCGTAACAGGGGGCTCTGAATAGTTATTCTTTAACCCGTCAGTGATTGCACTCCATGGACAAACGATGACATCGGCGATAGAGCAGCAGGCCTTAAACAAGACCCTGCGATTACTAAAATTGGCAATGGAGCACTACAAAACGCCTCTGCCTGAATTGGATATCCGCTTCGACCTGACGGGACGGGCAGCCGGTATGATTGTTTTCCCTGCTGTGGGTAATCCGGTAATCCGCTATAACCGGGTGCTGTTGAGTGAGAACCCTGAACCCTTTGTTCAGCAGACGCTACCCCATGAAGTTGCACATCTGGTGGCGCGCACACTTTTTGGTAGTTCAATACGCCCCCATGGCAGGGAGTGGCAGGAGGTAATGGCGTTCTTTGGCGCTGATGCCCGGCGGTGCCACCTGTTTGATACCAGCCGTTCGGTCAGGCGACACCTGCAACGCTTCAGCTACAGCTGCGGCTGCACGACACATCAGCTGACCAGTATCCGCCACCGCCGCGTACTTGCCGGTCAGGTCTATCGCTGTCGCGCCTGTGGTGAGGCGTTGAAAGAGTAGACCGCCGCATCATCCATCCAGTGTCTAACCCCTCGGTGAGGTCGCCAAAAGCGCCGCAGTGCACCAGGGGTAAGACTGAACTTACTGCCATTGCAGGGGTAGATAATCAGTTCACTGATCTTTTTTTGCTGTAGTGCCTCAATCAGGGGCAGCAGCCAGGACTCAAAGCGATTCAGTTCGTCCGCCCAGTCAAAGGGATCAGCACGCCAAACCGTGCGTTCCATTCGGCTATAGGTCGCAAGTATCTCCCTCCCCCCTGTCTCAACGGTCACCGAATCGCCGATAAGGGGTTTAATATCTACCCCCGACACCATGGCCAGCCCTTTAGCTAGAGAATCATCGGTATAGATGGTTTGAAATGGTCGATCAGCTGCGTTGGCCAATACGCCGCCTGATGAAAACCATAAGCCATTGATCGGCAGCTTACCCCGGCTCTCTCGTTCAAAGTTCAGGTTGGAGGAGTAGAAGAGCATCTGCACCTCATTGGTGATGCTGTGCCAACGCATACCCTCTTCCCCTTGGGGTAAAAAGAGGTCGATATTTCGACCATATACCTGAGAGAGCGGTGTGGTGGTAAGAGATGGCGCACTGTCGACCGCAAGGTACCAGCGGTGAGCTATTGGTGTCTCCAACTGCCACCCCTCAGTGGTGAAGTGGTCATTGAACATCTGCGCCAGGATCTCAGCCTCATCCTGACTGAAGTCCAGGTCTTTGCTGTCAAACAGAAGCACCCGGTCGCGGTCGGGACGTAGATAGACGGGGTTGGCCTGGAGCCAAAAGCGATCATCCCGGGGGCAACCGTCGCCTACACGGCGGTAGGGTGCAACTGGCAGCTCTCCGCCCAGTCCCGAATCTACTCTAAACAGGGGAAAGAGTGTCGACTCCAAATCAGTTCCAAGCACCTGACTGATATCAGCCCTGGAGAGTAATCTCTCCAGTTTCGGCAACGGTTGAAGAGGATCCAACTGTTGCATTGGACCCAGCAGGCCTGGTACCAAAAGGTGAACCGATCGTTGGTTACTCGACATAACAGACTTTTAGTTTGCTGTGTAAAAATGAGGTAACTACTCTGCTTTAGTTACAAAATGAAAAAGCCACGGTGTGAAGCGTCTCACCGTGGCCTACTGCACTTAAGCGGGTGGTTGGCGATTAGCCATCCAGATGTTCAACGCGGATGCGGGTCACCTGCCTTCTACCTCGCTGAGGGCCTCTATCTTCTCAATCGCCCGGTTCATCTGCCGCTCCAGCACTTGCTGGGTGAACATCACCAGCGTCGCCATGCTTTCAGACTCGGCCGGCTCTTTCTGTTTGATCGCCTCTATGTTGATATCCTGCTCAGCAAGAATACCGGCAATACGAGCCATCACTCCGCTCTTATCAACCACCTGCATACGCAGGTAGTAGGCGGTCTCCACATCGTCCATTGAGAGAATTGGCAGATCACTGAGTTCATCTGGCTGGAAAGCGAGATGTGGCACCCGATTTTCTGGATCGGTGGTAAGGGTACGCACAACGTCGACCACATCCGCCACTACGGCAGAAGCGGTCGGTTCCGCGCCAGCACCGGCGCCATAGTAGAGTGTTGGCCCAACGGCATCACCCATCACCAACACCGCATTCATCACACCGTCTACATTGGCGATCAGGCAACGTGCTGGAATCAGCGTCGGATGCACCCGCATCTCAATCCCTTTGTCTGTCTTGCGAGCAATTCCCAGATGTTTGATGC
>MOXH01000065.1_pt1 | contig 18356 bp, 14 predicted proteins | sample 1471181 | NCBI WGS metagenome assembly MOXH01 (sample SAMN05806436, study PRJNA327811) | mollusc metagenome | isolation source: Phylotype A (SB4) bacterial symbionts from gill | host: Thyasira cf. gouldii | place: Canada: Bonne Bay, Newfoundland | collected 2010-05-07
GTCGAGTCAAACCCTGTAAAGAGGCGGGATCAGTGTGATCAGGGAGGGTGGTTTGACTCCGACCCCGCCCAGCGTTAGTGGCATGACGCGCCAGGTAGGCCAGCACTATCTCCTGCTCCTGTTGCTGCATGGTCTCCACACGCCCCATCAATCCCCCAAAGCGATTGGAGAGATCCATTAACATAAACATGTTGGCTGCCACACCCTGCCACTCAGTGGTTGTGTGACGATCAGGGGCGGGCAGATTATGACATTGGCTACAGTAGCGGTTAACTAACTCTGCACCCTGAGAGTGCGCCTCAGGAAGTGACTCTGGGGTGAGGCCGGGGGGCAGTTTGTCTTTATAGACCTCACATAGATCGATATCCGCCCAGGTGTGGCTTGCGCTGAGAGGTAGTGGCAGAAAAAGGATCAAGAGAAGAGCGGCTTGCCAGATCATGCTTGCCCCCGGACGTGTTTCGATGAGCTGAAACTGGCTAGCATCCCATCAGCCGCCTTGCGGCCTGCGGCTATGGCATTGACGGCGAGATTTGGACCCAGGGTGTTATCTCCACCCGCCCAGATTCTTGGATGGGTGGTGTGGCCCTGGTTATCCACACGAATGCTTCCATGGGGCTCTAGGGCGATCTCAAATGCGCTCAACCAAGGGGGAGGTGCCGGTTGTTGCCCCAGCGCGATAATCACCCGATCGGCATCAACGACCTGTTTACCGCAGGGCGTATCAAATTTACCCGCTCAACCTGCTGCGTTCCCTCGCAGCTGAGCGGGTTATGTTCCAGCACAAACCGGGCTCCCTCTTCGCCGGCCAGGGTGATCTCCCTGGGTGATGCGCGCAGGCTGTCGGCTGGGCCGCGGTAGGCGATGGTGACCGTTGCTCCCAGGCGCAGTGCTGAGCGGGCACAATCCATGGCGGTATCACCGCCACCGAGAACCAGTACCTGCTGACCGCTTAATGACTCTCTCGCACCGGCATTAACCTTTTTCAGCCAGTTGAGGGCCTGCTCAATACCCGGGAGGTTTTGCCCAGGCAACGCTATGGTTCGTGACTTTTGCGCACCCAGGCCTAGAAAGAGAGCATCATTGTTTTCAACTAAGTGGGAGAGTGCGGCCTCATCCACGGAAGTTTCGAGGCTGAAACGAATACCTGCCTGTTCAAGCAGTGCCTGTCGGCGCTCCAGCAGCGTCTTGTCCAGTTTGAATGATGGGACGCCTGTCTGCAGCAAACCACCAATCTTCGATGATCGGTCATAGACAGTCACCTCTACCCCCGCCCGATTGAGGCGTTCCGCGCAACTCAGTCCTGCGGGGCCGGCACCAATGACAGCCACCCTGCGTCCGCTACGCTGTGCAGGTGCGGTTGGTTGCCAGCCTGCATCCAATGCAGTTTTAGCAATGGTTCGCTCAATCGTACCAATAGTGACGGCACCTTCCAGGCGGTTGCGGGTGCAAGCCCCTTCGCATAGGCGGTGCTGAGGGCAGATCGTGCCGCACACCTCGGGGAGCGGTGAGGTGGCATGAACCAGATCTCCGGCCTGCTGCCAGTTCCCTTGAGCAGCCGCTTCCAGCCAGTCAGGGATAAAGTTGCCCAGCGGGCAGGCATTGCGACAACCGGGAACGCCGCAATCGAGGCAGCGCTCGGCTTGAAGCTGCAGCTCTTTCAAAGAGAGGGGCTGCTCCGTCTCACTCCAGTCGGTTAAACGCGCCACCGATGGGCTATGTATCGGCTCAACCCGGGGTTTGGGAGCTATCGGTTTTCGCTTTAACAGATAGCTGGCATCCTGCCGGAGATTGGGCCGTAGTAGATTACGCACATCACGAATTTCCAGTGCATCGGTGGGGCAAGAGGTAACGCAGCGGGCACAGCCCATGCAATCCTCAAGCCCCGTGATTTCGCCAGTCGCCTTGCCCTGCTGCCATACCGGGATGCCCATATCACAGGCCTGTTCGCAGCGCTGACAATCGATGCACTGGTCGGTGTCCATTTTAATACCGTAGAAACCGGCATGATTGAGCAGACCAAATGTTGCGCCATAAGGGCAGAGGTAACGGCAGTAGAAACGATTGCCGGTGATAGGGATGATAAAAAATGAACCAAAATAGCTAAGTCCCACCGTCATTCCGAAAAGGCCGACCAGAGTCACTGTCCAGGTATTTGGTGGGAACTGGGTAGAGACCATCACCCCCACATACCAAATAAAGAAGAGCCACTTGGTATGACGTAAGCGCCAAGCCCAATCTCCACGTAGAGAGAAGCGGCGAAAGGGAAAGCCCACGGTCTCGCGGATAGCGACACAGGGGCAGCCAAAGCCACAGATGATCCTCCGCCCAAAGAGAAAAACCAGCAGCAGGGCAAGAAAGAAGGTAAGGGTTCCCGGTGTGTGCAGGGCGGGAAAGACCGGCTGGCTCCAGACATATCCGGTATAGGGTTCGAACACCGGCCTAAGCCAGGGAATCAGCCACCAGAAACCGGTGACAACGGTGACTAAAATAATCAGGCGCTTACGGGTATAGGGGTTCTGTTCGGCACGGATACGCCAGAGGCCAAATGCAAGGATAATGGCATATTCGGTATAGCGGTTGAGCCAGATAGGGCTCTCATACAGGTAGAGCCAGGATTCGTTGAGCCAGCCAAGGAAAGCCAATGTGAAGGCGACCATGGAGAGTGCCATGACCCATCCGCGATAGCGCCCTGGCAGGGTCCCTTGCCGAGTGGCACCTTGGATTCGGGCGCTATAGTCCAGATTCATATTCTGCTATAATTTTTTGTGGAATCATTAATTCAATAGATCTCTTGAATAAGTGGATTATAGTTGGAGCGATAACGATGTCAACGGATAATTTCAAACATCAACTCTTCAGCCAATTTGCTCGGGTTGCAAAGGCGATGAGTAACCCTTCTCGGCTGGAGTTGCTGGAGTTTCTGGCTCAGGGGGAGCGTAGTGTAGATGCCCTAGCACAGGTTTCAGGCCTGACCGTAGCCAACACCTCGCAACATCTACAGCAGCTTAGGCAGTCGGGTCTGGTAGCTAACCGCAAAGAGGGGCACAAGGTCTATTATCGATTGAGTGGAATGGATGTTTCAGCACTACTCGGTTCATTAAGGGAGGTGGCGGAGCGGCATCTGGCCGAAGTGGATCGTCTTGTCGATGACTACCTTAAAGTCAAAGATAGCCTGGAACCTCTGCCCGCCAGTGAGTTGCTTGAGCGAGTGCGAGAGGGGTTGGTTACCGTACTGGATGTGCGGCCAACAGAGGAGTACGCATCAGGACACCTGCCGGGTGCAATCAATATTCCGCTGAGTGTGCTGGAAAAGCACTTGGATGAGTTCGATAGTGATCATGAAGTCGTTGCTTACTGCCGTGGCCCGCACTGTGTACTGGCTTTTGATGCCGTAGCCAAACTACGGGAGAGAGGTATTACCGCCCGACGCCTGGATGGCGGACTCCCTGAGTGGCAGTTGGAGGGGTTGCCAGTTGAGTCATGAGTGACAGCTTCCAGCCCAATTTAGTGGTAGTTCCACCGCTCTCATAGCTATCAAGATAAACGGCTATGCAGATAAGTCCTGTGACCTGCGGTAGGAGTGAACTTGTTCGCGATGAACATGCCCCGGAGCTGATCGCGAACAAGTTCGCTCTTACAAAACGCAAATAAACATCCCCGGGGTAAGCCCTCTCGCTTGCGCTCAACTTTCTCGTTCCTCAAAAGCGGGGTATTGATCCGTAAGTTTTTATCTTTACGCCCCAAGGGGCGGGGAATAAAACCCCACGGAATTTAATCCTCAGCAGAATTGGCTACAGGATTTTCATACAGATCGATATAACAAAAAAGGCGCATCCATCTCTGGATACGCCTTTTTATTGGCTTAAGGGTATCTCAACCCTGGCCATTACAGCACTTAACTATAGGTTAGCCAGAATCTCATCGACACTGGCTTTTGCATCGCCAAACAGCATACGTGAGTTCTCTTTGAAGAAGAGCGGGTTCTGTACGCCAGCATAACCGGTGGCCATTCCCCGTTTCATCACGATGGATGTTTTCGCCTTCCAGCACTCAAGTACCGGCATACCCGCGATGGGGCTCTCCGGGTTGTCCTGAGCATCCGGTTGACGATATCGTTGGCACCGATAACCAGGACTGCATCGGTCTTGGGGAAGTCGTCGTTGATCTCGTCCATCTCCAATACGATGTCGTAAGGCACTTTGGCTTCCGCCAGCAGTACATTCATGTGGCCCGGCAGACGCCCGGCAACAGGGTGGATGGCAAAGCGGACTTTGACACCCATGGCCTGCAGCTTCTTGGTCATCTCATAGATCGGATACTGAGCCTGTGCTACTGCCATGCCATAGCCTGGAATAATCACCACCTCAGCGGCATTTTTCAGGATCTCTGCGGTTTCCGCAGCCGAGACAGGATCTACTTCGCCCTGATCGACATCTTCACCGGTTGAAGTGCCACTTGCCGTACCAAAACCACCGGCAATTACTGCCAGGAACTTGCGGTTCATCGCGCGGCACATGATGTAACTCAGGATCGCACCACTACTACCCACCAACGCACCGACAACAATCAGCAGATCGTTGGCAAGCATGAAGCCTGTGGCAGCTGCCGCCCAACCGGAGTAGCTGTTGAGCATGGAGACTACAACCGGCATATCGGCACCACCGATGGCCATGACCATGTGGACACCAAACACCATGGCGACCACTGTCATAATCACCAGTGGCATCATGCCGACGCTGTGGGACTCGGCACCGACGAACTGGGTGCCGAGAACGATACAGGTGACGCCCAGTCCAAGGTTTAGCCAGTGACGAGCAGGCAGCATCAGCGGTTTGCTGGTGATGATGCCCTTAAGCTTGCCGAATGCGGCTACTGAGCCGGTGAACGTTATTGCACCGATGAGTACGCCGAGATAGATCTCTATCTCATGAATGGTGCGATCAACACCTTCAAGATGCGAGTTGGGATCAAGATAACTGGCGTAACCCACCAGCACGGCGGCAAGGCCGACGAAGCTGTGGAGTATCGCCACCAGCTCCGGCATCTCGGTCATCTCCACCCGTTTGGCGAGAAAACCACCGATAGCGCCACCTACGACCATACAGCCGATAATGGTAGCGTAGCCGGTGACCTGGGCACCCAGTACCGTGGCGACAATGGCGACCAGCATACCGATGATGCCGTAGAGGTTACCGCGTCGAGCGGTCTCCTGGTTGCTCAAGCCCCCAAGTGCGAGGATAAACAGAATGCTGGCTGCAATATAGGCAACCGTAATCATACCTTCAGTCATTTTTCTGCGGCTCCTATTTCTGGAACATTTTCAACATGCGCTGGGTGACAAGAAAGCCACCTGCGATATTGATTGTGGCGATAAGAATGGCGACTGCCGCCAACACCGTTACCAGCATCGAACTACCCGATACCTGTAAAAGTGCACCGATAACGATGATGCCTGAGATGGCGTTTGGTGACACTCATCAGTGGTGTGTGCAGTGCAGCGCTCACGTTCCAGATCACCATGTTGCCAATAAAGCAGGCAAGTACAAATACGGTGAAATGGGCGAGGAAGTCTGCCGGTGCTACAGCACCGACACCAAGCAGCAACAGACCGGCAATACCCATACCGATAGCGGCTTTTACGCCACTGGGCTTCTCTTCCTCTTTTTTAACTGGAGGTGCGACTGTTGCCATCTTCTCCTTAGGAGGCGCAGCGGAGATTTTAGGTGCGGGTGGTGGCCAAGTGATTTCACCCTGGTCGATTACAGTCACGCCACGAATCACCTCATCTTCCATGTTGACGTTGATCTGGCCATCCTTTTCAGGCGTCAGGTCGGTCAACAGGTGTCTTAGATTGGTGCCGTAGAGCTGGCTCGACTGGGTCGGTAGGCGGCTTGGCAGGTCGGTGAAACCGATAATCGTAACGCCATGCCTGGTGATGATCTTGCCGGGCTCTGTGAGGGCGCAGTTGCCGCCCTGTTCAGCGGCGAGATCGACAATGACACTACCGTCGCGCATGGACTCAACCATGCCTGCTGTAATCAGCTCGGGAGCCGGTTTGCCGGGGATCAGGGCGGTGGTGATGATGATGTCCACCTCCATCGCCTGCTCGGCAAACAGTTTCATCTCAGCTTCGATGAACTCTTTACTCATCACCTTGGCGTAGCCACCTTCACCGGAGCCGTCCTCATCCTCTTTAAAGTCGAGTTCGAGGAACTTGGCACCCATGCTCTCTACCTGCTCTTTTACTTCAGGGCGGGTATCGAAGGCACGTACTACGGCACCCATGGCACCGGCAGCGCCGACTGCGGAAAGACCCGCAACACCAGCACCAATGATCATGAATTTAGCGGGTGGCACTTTGCCAGCAGCGGTGATCTGGCCGGTGAAGAAGCGACCAAACTGGTTGGCTGCTTCGATAACCGCACGGTAACCACCGATATTGGCCATGGAGCTAAGGGCATCAAGCTTCTGGCGCGGGATATGCGTGGAACGCTATCCATTGCCATAATGGTCGCTTTGCGTGCCTTCAGCCTATCCATCAGCTCTGCATTTTGAGCGGGCCAGATAAAGCTGATCAGGTTGCCGCCTTCCCGCAGCAGCTCTGACTCATCTATACCGAGGGCGGGGTGGCACTCGGGAGCGCGCACCTTCATCACAATATCGCACTCAGTCCATAGTGCTTTGACATCTTCATAGATCTCAACGCCTGCTTCGCGATAAGCCTCATCAGTGAAATGAGCTTTCTCGCCAGCCCCGGTTTCAAGTGCTACGGAAAAACCTAGTTTCTGGATCTGTTCCGCAGTTTCCGGGGTCAACGCGACACGGCATTCCCCCTCATGGACTTCCTTTGGAACTCCAATTTTCATGGACATACAGTTACCCTCCTGTCTATCAGTTCAAATTTACTTTCCAACTGCAGTTGCCCTAATGGGTAGCTGCAGGAGGCATACAGGTTATCAAAGGAGCCTCTGGACAAGTCATGGCCGATTGCAGTGCGCTCAGGAGTCGCAATATCTGCGTTGAAAATCTTGCGCCTCCTGAGCACAATTTATTTTGGCCAGACCTGTTCAGTGGTTCCTTAATGTGTGGCTTTAAAGTAGGGCAGGGCACCGCCTGCCTTGAGGATGGCGACATCCTTCTTTTCAAAAGCCGGTTTCAATGAAATCTTTTCGCCATTTACTTCAAGGAGCAGGTCGCCTTCGAGGTTGGATACATCGAGAGAGACTTTGTCGCCCTGACTGATCTTTGCATAGTCGTCAACATTGGCGAATGTGAGTGGCACAATACCAAAATTGACCAGATTTGCTACATGAATACGCGCAAATTGTGCGACAACTACCGCTCGGATGCCGAGCCAACGGGGGCAGAGCGCGGCGTGCTCACGCGAGCTGCCCTGTCCGTAATTCTCTCCACCGATCAGTATGCCGTGACCACCGGCATCACGATGTGCAACTGAGCGCTCTGCAAAAGTGGTATCCACCTGATTGAAGGTGGCCTGCATCGCGTACTCCTTGACGTTGGAGCGCAGTGGCAGATAGATGCCTGCGGGTTGAATATCGTCAGTACTGATATTGTCACCCAGCTTAAGCATTACCTCGCCATTGAGTCTCTCTGGCAGTGCCTCAAAATCGGGTAGCGCCATGATGTTGGGGCCGCGAATCACCTCTACTTTCTCTGCCACTTCCTGTGGCGGTGGGGTGCTGAAGGAGGAGGTGTCATCTACCTGAGGTGTCTGTTCAATCTCAATTTTACCGCTAGGTAGCGTGATCTCGCCGGTCAAGGCGCTGGCTGCCGCCACCAGGGGGCTGACCAGATGTACTTCGGCGTCTGCTGTCCCCGAGCGTTTGGGGAAATTGCGGTTGAATGTACGCAGGCTAAGCCCTTTGCTGACGGGGGAGCCGCCCTGGCCGATACAGGCACCACAGCCATTCTCCATTACCCGGACACCAGAGGCGTAGAGCGAACTCAGGTAGCTGGAGTTGGCCAACTGCATGGCAACCGCCCGGGAGCCGGGGTAGAGGAGTGTATCCACCGCAACACGCTTGCCTTTGAGCATCTGAGCAAAGCTGGCGATATTCTCGTAGGAGCTATTGGTGCAGCTGCCGACGCAGACCTGGTCTACCTTAGTACCCACGTGGTCCGAGATCTGCTCGACGTTACCTGGTGAGGGGTAGATGGCGATCAGCGGCTCCAGTGCATCGAGATCGATCTCGATAGTATCGACGTATTCGGCGTTTTCATCCGCAGTCATCGGCTTGTAGTCGCCACCGCGGCCACGGTTTTTGAGATATTCGTTGGTACGCTCGTCACAGGGGAAGATGGAGGTGGAAGCCCCCATCTCAGCCCCCATGTTGGTGATGGTGGCGCGCTCGGTGAGAGAGAGGCTGGCAACGCCTGGGCCGGCATATTCAAAAATTTTGCCTTTGCCGCCCTTGACTCCGACAATGGAGAGCATCTTTAGGATGACATCCATGGCCATCACGCCATCCCCCAGTGTGCCGGTGAGATTGACCTTTACCGCTTGGGGCATGGGGAGCATGTATTCACCCGTGGCCATTGCCAGGGCGACATCATAACCGCCTGCACCAAAGTAGATGGCACCCATGCCGCCTGCATTTACCGTGTGGCTGTCGGCACCAATACCGGTCATACCCGGTTTGACGAAGTTCTCAATGTTGAGGAAGTGACAGATACCGGTGCCTGGGGGTGAAAAAATGATGCCAAGCTTGTCCGAAATGGTTTTCAGATACAGATGATCATCGGGGTTTCTGAAGCCCGACTGCATCATGCTGTGATCGACGAAATTGACAGAGAGGGGTTTTACCCGTTTAACACCCATCGCCTCCAGCTGCAGCATACACATAGTGCCGGTGGCGTCTTGGGTGAAAGCCTCATCTATACGGAGGGTGATCACCTCACCCGCTGCTGGCAGGTCACCACCGCCGACCTGATGCTCGGCGAAGATCTTTTCTGTTAAATTTAAGGGTTTCATCAATCTCTTCCTCTAAAAATTCTGTAGAGACGGTTTTGTCCAGCTCGAAAAAATCCCCTCTCCTTCGAGGAGAAGGGATTGCCTCTGACATTCGTTATTGCTCTTTATCTCATGCGGCTATGCGTGAGAAAACCGCAACCACAGCTTGTATACCCATTTTTGCCAACAAACACAATTTCTTTGTGGTAGGTAGTTAATAACTTTACAAGGTCTGTGGTGGTGGTGTTTCTGCGCTTACCCAGGTCAGAAGATTTACTGGCATGATTAGCGGGTAAGAAATAAAGTATTCAAACGTATATTTTCGGTGGTAAATGACACTCTTTTTCGCTTACTTGATGGCACTGCTTTTTATGAGCTGAGTGGATGTTAATTATATTGTATAAACAGTATGTTAGTATCTTTATTTAATGTTGTTTTGCGGTGTGTCATGGGCGTTAATAGCGCTGCTTTTGTGGTGCGGAGATGAGAGCGCTTGTTCACTCTGAGCAACATCCTTTATGCCATTAGGAGATTAGATTACAGGTTATTAATAGAGATGAGAAAGCCGCTTTAATTATAATAGTGATAAGCATATCTGATGGCTGATCAGGTATAATGTCATCCATAATATTGAGTCTGGCCGGGAGCCTGTCGGCGAGTGAATTGTTTTATTTTCGGGCGGCCTTCCAGGCACAATAATCCTCTCGGACGGGTTCCTACAATAATATTTATCCCTCGGCAGAGTTAGTTACGCTACAGTATTTTCATGCAAAGCCATAATAGATGAGCTACGCAGTAACTGGGAAAAGAGTGCATGGTTGAACAAGCAGCAGATAGCGGAAGAGGTAGTGATCAGGTCAATCTGACCATTAATGGAAAGTCGATCTCCGCACCCTCTTCACTCTCGGTGATACAGGCGCTTTGGCATACGGGTTACCCAAGGGTAAAGAGTGTCGGCTGTCTTGAGGGGGTTTGCGGCTCCTGCCGCGTCATGGTTCGGCGGGCTGACAGTCGCGAGGTGACCACCGACTGGGTTGTCAGGTGCTTATCGAAGAGGGGATGCAGGTCAATTTTCTGCTTTTCCCGACGCCGACCCACCACCGTTATCAGCTCGAAGAGATCAACAGCTCCTGGGAAGTACAGGGAAAATTCCACAAGTTCTTTCCCGAGGCGGAAAAGTGCAGGCACTGCGGCGGCTGCACCACAACCTGTCCAAAAGGTATCCGTGTTGAACACGGTGTGGAACTTGCCTGCAAGGGACGTTTTGAGGAGGCAGGCGCACTGTTTATTGAGTGTGTGTTGTGCAATCTCTGCCAAACGGCATGTCCTGAGTCGATCGCTCCAAATCATGTCGGTCTCTTCTCCAGGCGGGTCTCTGCCTATTTCCATATTCGGCCGTCAAACCTGATTAACCGCCTTGAAAGATTGCGCAAAGGTCAATTGGAGATAATTAAATAACGCTATGGCACTCATCATAAATCGGCTTAATCCATGACTAACGGTATCCCATACGCCACTGCGCTAGAGCAGTATGAACCCAAGGCTGAACGCCCCTTGCCCGAGCAGACGATGTCGGGTGAGGCACTGCGGCGCGCCTATCATCCCGATCACTATGAAGACTCTATCGTTGAGCTCAAGGTCGGAACCAATAAGGGAGACGCCTGCCATCGTCAGCTGGCCGACATTCTCCAGGCCGATGCCAGAATTGATGAGGCTGATCTGGCGGGTGCCCCTATAGTCGAGACCGATGTTCTGGTTATTGGCGGCGGTGGTGCGGGCTGTGCGGCTGCACTGACAGCCTCCAGAGGTGATGCCAGCGTTATTCTGGCGACCAAGCTGCGTATTGGCGACAGCAATACCGTAATGGCGGAGGGGGGAATTCAGGCCTCCATCGAAAAAGATGATACCCCTCAGATGCACTACGATGACACCCTCAAGGGGGGGCATCACAATGTAAATAAAGATCTGGTGGCCAAGCTGGTAATGAATGGTCCCGATGTTATCCGTTGGCTGATTCAGCAGGGGATGCAGTTTGATCTGGATAAATACGGTGATCTGCTGACGCGCAGGGCTGGTGGCACCACGGCTGACCGAATTGTCTACTATCGCGACTATACCGGCCTTGAGATGATGCGGGTTCTGAAAGAGGCGGTGCGCACCAGTAGGGTAGACGTATGGGACTACAGTCCGGCGGTTGAACTGCTGACGGATGAGTCGGGACACTGTGCCGGTGCGGTCATCTCATCACTTGAGGATAACCGTTATAAGCTGATCAAAGCCAAGTCGGTTATTATTGCCACGGGTGGTATTGGCCGCTTGCACCTCAATAAATTCCCTACCTCCAACCACTTTGGAGCCACCGGTGATGGCTTGGTATTGGCCTATCGGCTGGGCGCAAAGCTACAGGATGTAGACTCTTTTCAATACCACCCCTCGGGCCTTGCCTATCCGCAACATCTGGCCGGTACGCTGATTACAGAGGCGGTACGCTCCGCTGGAGCCTATCTGCTTAATGGTAACGGTGATCGCTTTATCGAGGAGCTTCAGCCGCGTGACCAGGTGGCAGCGGCGATACTTCGTGAGTGTGCAGAGGGACGGGGTGTTACGGTTGAAGGTGGCGGCCAGGGAATCTGGCTCGACACACCAGGCGTGGAACTGCGCGAGCCCGGTATTTTTGAAGCCCGTTTCCCCAAGCTGATTGAGTTGGGAAAGAAGAGCAATATCGATCCAAGAAAGCAGCCCCTGCTGATCTATCCGACGCTACACTACCAAAACGGTGGTGTCATCATTGATGAGAATTGTCAGAGCAGTGTACCCGGACTCTACTGTGTGGGTGAAGTCTGTGGCGGTATCCATGGACGCAATAGGTTGATGGGTAATGCACTGCTCGAAATTATCTCATTTGGTCGTTTTGCGGGGACACATGCTATGGAAACTGCCCCTTCGCGCATACACAAAAAGGCCTCGATCGAGCACTTGAGTCAGCTGCGTCGCGAATTAACACTGACCCATATGCCAATGGATAGACAGGGGCCAGTACTCTTTCCCAGCTACGCCAAATTCGAAAATGATTCGGATTACGGTGGCCTGCACAAAAACACCCAAGTGGAGAGCTAACCGATGTCAAAAGATTGTCTGAATCAGGTACTGTTCCACCCAAATAGCCGCACAGGCCCGGACCTGAGTGCCTGGCTTAAAGGTTTTGGCGGTGAAGGTCTGGTCAACGCGCTGGGGAATATGGATGCCATCATCCCGGAGATAAAGCGCGCCGGTCTGTTGGGACTGGGTGGCAGCGGTTTTCCCACCTATTTCAAGTGGGAGAAAATTGCGGCTCAGGAGAGCGAAGAGAAATATCTGATATGCAACGGCAACGAAGATGAACCGGGTACCTTCAAGGACCGTGTTCTATTGGAGGAGACGCCTCATCAGGTGATTGAGGGCGCAACCATCACCGCCCTCGCCACCGGTATCAACCGGATTGTCTTCTATATCAATCCGCACATGACCAAGCCGATGGAGAGCATGCGTCAGGCAGTGGCTCAGTGGGAAACGTCTGAACTCTTTCTCACCGCTTCCAAGAAACTTGATCGGCCCCTCAGTTATCACGTTGTCCCAAGCTCAGGGCACTATATTGGTGGCGAAGAGACGGCAGCGATAGAGTCCGTAGAGGGTAAGTTCCCCTTCCCTCGTGGTAAACCGCCGTATCCCGCCGAGTTTGGTGTCCATGGACACCCGACCCTGATTAACAATATTGAAACCCTGGCCAATGTCTCTCACATCGTCCGTAATGGTGCCGATTGGTACCGGGAGCTTGGGCTGGGTGAAGCCGGTGGCACCAAGATCTACTGTCTGAGCGGTGATGTCCTCAGGCCGGGAACCTACGAGCTGCCCATGGGGACGCAGCTGTCTGAGCTGATCAACGTCTACGGCGACGGGATGCTGGTCGGTAAAAAGTTGAAAGCGGTCTTTACCGGTGGGCCATCCAACACCATTCTTACTCCTAAAGATCTCGATGTACCTCTCGATTTTGACTCGGTAAAAGCTCGCCGCTCAGCACTGGGTACAGGCGCTATGATCGTGGTCTCTCAGGGTACCGGCATCGTCAAACGGGTGGCGGAGTATGTGAGCTTTTTCGCCTCCTCCTCCTGTGGTCAGTGCCCTCCCTGTAAGACGGGAACCTACTATGCGTCTCAGCTGCTTGCCAAGATTGATACCGGGCAGGGTACCCGTGCGACCTGGATACATTGATCAACCTCTGTAAAATTCTCCCTGGTGCAGGGAGATGCCATCTGCTGGATGGCGCCATCAAGGTTATTGACAGCTCGCTCTACCACTTCATGAGTGAGTATGAGCAGTCGTTGAGGAACTGAGGGTGGCCTGAGCAGCTAAGCGCTATGGATGCTGCTGTATAGTCAAATCGAATCATATCTTATAGGTCCTCCCCTATAGGAGCGGCGCCCTCGCCGCCATGGACGTTGCACTCGCCCTGCAAAACCCCGTCGCCCAGAAGGCGGGGCTCCTACAGTTGAATCCTGTGCGTAGGGCAGAATCCGAAGGGCTTTCGCCAAGAATTTTCATCCGATGCCAGCATTTGCCAGAAATCTTTCAGATTTCGACATGTAGATCTATTCCAAATAACTCAATCTATACTATAATTCCTATTATCTAATCGATGTATAGGCTGTAGGTGATGCACTTGCAGTGCTCTGGAATTTGGATTGAGTGTCACTGGTTGTAAGGATGAAACGCTATGGAAAAAGCACTATGAGATTATTTTTACGGGTATCAAAAATACTCCTCATAAAGAGGAGATAAAATACCGGGTCAGTCAACTTTTACATATAAAATATAGGGCTAGTGAGCGCCTGATCAACTCTACCGACAGAGTGGTTTTAACACATAAAGTAAACCTGGATCAGGCAGTGAAATTGCGTCGGTTGCTTGACACGGCGGGAGTGAATTGTGAAATAAGGCCGTGCAACGCTTCAGTATCAGCCACTGCTGCGGTAGTTGAGAATAGCTGCTTTACCTGTCCCTCCTGCGGCTTTACAGAGAAGCTTACCAACAGCGACCTTCCTCCTGAAGTATGCCCCAGCTGCAAAATTATCACCGCAGAGTATAGCGCGAGTAAGGATGAGGCCCGGGAGAGGGAGTCTATCCAGGAAAATCTTAGAAGTATTAGAAAGAGAGAGCTGGCGATAGAGAGGCTGCTCTTGCTGCGGTTAAAGCCGACTTGCCTTCACCGTTATCAATTCGTCGCCAGTGGCAGGTTAGGGCGGTTGCCGTGGGGGCTGTAGGTATTGCCATTGCTCTTGTAACCGCTCTTTTTCTCCCCGAAGAGCCCCACTCTGTAGTCGGTGATGAGAGCATCCCACAGACAATAACTCCCAAAGATACCTCTGATGAGAGCCAATACGCTCAAGGCGATTACCCCAATAACCTGCCATCAACGCTGCGGGGCATGGAGATGTGAACTCTTCTGAAAGAGAGTGATGCCGTATAATCCCTGTAGGAGCGGCGCCCTCGCTACGATGGACATTGCACACTCTTTGCAAAACCCCATCGCCCCGAGGATGGGGCTCCTACAATCGAAATTTGTTTGCACTGTCTGTGGTCTGTCGTAGCGCTTATCGTATCAGTTAAGGTCTCACCGCCACAGACATCTCTCTTATCTCAGTGCACAAATGGGTAGAGGCAATAGTGGGGTGTTCAAGTGAGTCTGTATGAAGGTCGTTTCAGGGGTAACATGGTCTCTTTGGCTCAGAGACGGGTGTTTCTGGCAGATGTTGTTTGGTCTGGTGGAGTCATCAGGTCAATTACCGAGTGTGGATCAGAGTCATCAGCACACGGCTACCTGATCCCCGGTTTTATCGATGCTCATGTTCATATAGAGAGCGCCATGCTGCCGCCGTCCGAGTTTGGCCGTTTGGCCCTTCGACACGGCACTATCGCTTGTGTTGCCGACCCCCATGAAATTGCTAATGTGCTGGGCATAGAGGGTGTCAGGTTTATGCTCGATAATGCCCGCCAGTCTCCATTTAAGGCCTTTTTTGGTGCTCCCTCCTGTGTTCCCGCCACCCCTTTTGAGACGGCTTTCGGTGAGATTGGCTGTCAAGAGATAGAGGCCCTGTTGGCAGAGCCCGAAGTCTGCTGTCTCTCTGAGATGATGAATTTTCCCGGCGTATTAAATGGCGATCTGGCGGTATTGGCGAAGCTGGATATCGCCAAAAAGAGGGGCTTTCCGGTGGACGGTCATGCACCGGGGGTGAGAGGTGGAGCCGTTATCGCCTATGCGGCGGCGGGTATCACCAGTGACCATGAGTCTATTGACCTTGAGGAGGCGCGGGAGAAGATTGCCGCTGGAATGTCGATACTGATCCGTGAGGGTTCGGCGGCAAAGAATTTCGCCGCCCTCCACCCCCTGATATCTGAGTCTACGTCCAAGGTGATGCTGTGCAGTGATGACAAACATCCCGATGATCTTCTAGCTGGGCATATCAACCAACTGGTGACCCGTGCGGTTGCTGCAGGACATGGAGTGTTTGATGTGCTTCAGGTCGCCTGCATAAATCCTATCGACCACTATCGGCTGCCGTTGGGGAAGCTACGTGTGGGCGATCCTATGGATGCCGTAGAGGTCTCTGATCTGATGGGTTTTCAGGTACAACGAACCTGGATCGACGGTGCCGTGGTGGCGGAGGAGGGGCACTGCTGTCTTCCGCCTCTGAAGCTGTCGACACCCAATATATTTGATGCCAGGAGAGTAGTGCCGAAAGATATGTCCATGGCTGCTATCGGTGAACGGATGAGGGTGATTACCGTTGAAGATGGTTCACTGTTGACCGGCGAGGCGCTACTTGACGCCTGCGTGCAGGATGGGTATTTGGTTGCCGATATCGGACGGGATATCTTGCCGATCTGTGTAGTTAATCGCTATCAGCCATCCGAACCTTCTCTCGCATTCGTCCAAGGGTTTGGTTTGAAGCGAGGTGCTATCGCCTCCAGTGTGGCTCATGACTCACACAATATTATTGCCGTTGGTGCTGATATCGATGCACTCTGTAGCGTCATCAATGGGGTGATCAACAGCAGAGGCGGAGTGGCCGTGATGAGTGAGGATGCTGTAGAGATCCTGCCGCTCTCCATCGCCGGTATCATGAGCGATCAGAATGGAGAGAGGGTGGGGGAGGCGTATGCTCGCCTGGATCGTTTGGCCAAGTCTCTGGGTTCAACCCTCACCGCGCCTTTTATGACACTCTCTTTTATGGCGCTGCTGGTGATACCTGAGCTGAAGCTGAGTGATAAGGGGCTGTTTGATGGCCGGACGTTTCAGTTTACCGATGTGGTGGTGTAAGGCTAATAGCCATAGGTGGGGCAATAGCTCTGGAACTAATCACAACGGTAACTTCTCAAAAAGTCCGTGCCATAAGGGGGTGCAGTAACACCTTTTCAGAACACACGGTGAATTCATCCCTATACGCTCACGGCAGCATCCCTGCTGCTGTACGTCCTGAAAAGGTGTCACTGCAACTAAATAATTACGCTACTCTTAACAGTAGACGCTGAATGGATCATGAACTTACTGGAGCCTGTCCTACTCTCGGACTGGCTCCTAGCCAGTGCAGAGAATATACCTCATATAGATTCACCCTGTGACTCCATAATGCAGCTGAAATTGTAACTATTCATAGATCCCTGTTACGAGGGTATTTTTACCAGGGGTCGGAGTCGACTGCGATAAGGTTTTTGGAAATTACAAAGTTATTGCCGCAATCGACTTCGATCCCAAGCACTCAATGAAGCTTGGGGGAAGAGGTTAATGAATGAGATTGAAACGCTGTCGTCTGGTTTAGAGCAGGCGTTGCTCTCCCTCGACCGGATTGGTGCGGAGGCGGTTTTTGCGCAATGTCAAAAAGAGATGCCTTTGATTTGAGGTGGTGGAGCGTGTGGTGGCTCCGGTGATGGAGAGTATCGGCATCGGTTGGGAGGAGGGGAGTGTGGCGCTTTCTCAGATCTACATGAGTGGCCGTATCTGTGAGGATATGGTGACTGCTGGAGTCTCTGCCCAGGGAAAAAACCTGTATCAAAATCAGCCGAAGATAGTGATTGCCGTGCTTGAGGATTTTCATCTACTGGGAAAACGCATTGTTTACTCAGTGTTACGGGCTTCCGGCCTGTTGGTGGATGATCTGGGGCAGCAGGATGTTGACTCTCTGGTCCAGCAAATAGAGGAGAAGAAGGTAGATATAGTGCTGATCTCCACTCTGATGCTGCGCTCAGCTCTGCGGGTTAGCAATCTACGTGAACAGCTGCGACAGCGCGGCATAACCGTAAAGATTGTAGTTGGCGGTGCTCCTTTTCGTTTCGATGAGCATCTCTGGGAAGAGGTGGGTGCCGATGCAACAGCCAATACAGCGACAGAGGCACTGCCCGTAATTAAATCAATTATGGGGGAGGCGTCATGAACGCAACCAAAATGAGTTCAATGGAGCGGGTATTAAATACGCTACAACAGAAAGAGGCCGATCGGGTGCCACTCTTCCTGTTACTCTCTACTACCGGTGCGCGGGAGATGGGGCTCGGCATCCAGGAGTACTTTTCCGATCCCCAGGCGGTAGCAACCGCACAGCTGCGTATGCGGGAGAAATTCCGCCACGATTGCTACTACACATTCTATTACGCCGCTATCGAAGTAGAGGCCTGGGGAGGAAGTGCAATCTTCTATGATGATGGGCCACCCAACGCGGGAGTGCCCCCCATTCTTGATGCGAAATTGATCGATACTCTTGCCCCCCCTAAGGTAGCCGATGCTGAGGGATTGCAGCGTGTTCTAAAAACCCAGCAGTTGCTCAAGGCTGAAGCGGGCGACGAGGCCTTGATTATAGGCGTTGTGATGTCCCCTTTCTCACTGCCGGTGATGCAGATGGGTTTCGAGAGTTATCTCAATCTTATATACCAGGAGCGGGAGCGCTTCCAACTTTTGATGGCGCTTAATGAGCAGTTCACGGTGGAGTGGGCCAATGCCCAACTTGCCGCTGGTGCACACGCCATCTGCTACTTCGACCCGGTTTCATCACCGACCCTGATTCCCAGAGAGCTCTATCTGGAGACCGGTTTCAAGGTGGCTAAACGCACACTGCCGCAGATCAACGGCCCCACCGCCACCCATTTGGCCTCGGGGCGTTGCGAAGCAATATTGCCAGACTTGATTGAGACCGGCACCGGTGTAGTGGGTGTCAGTACCGATGAGAGTCTGGCCGAACTCAAGACCATTGCCGGCGGAAAGCTGACTCTGCTGGGTAATCTCAACGGCGTGACCATGCGTCGCTGGACAGTTCAGGAGGCCGAAGAGCAGGTCAAACAGGCGATAGCCAGTGCTGGCAGA
>MOXH01000066.1_pt1 | contig 18244 bp, 22 predicted proteins | sample 1471181 | NCBI WGS metagenome assembly MOXH01 (sample SAMN05806436, study PRJNA327811) | mollusc metagenome | isolation source: Phylotype A (SB4) bacterial symbionts from gill | host: Thyasira cf. gouldii | place: Canada: Bonne Bay, Newfoundland | collected 2010-05-07
TAGGATGTAGCGCCTGATCCAACCAAGATAGGCGACTTCGGTGCGAATGCTGTAGTGGAGCCGACGCAGAGTATCCCTTACTTGCCCAAGAAGCGGGGAGTTACCTACGATACGGTCGCTGTCCTTGTATTCCATGGGTATTGCCTCTCCTTCTGCCCCACTATTTTTATGTTATTTAAACTTGATGCTACCACAGCAGATCTATGGGAATCAAAGGATAGGAATTTCAACCCACAATGTCAATCAATTCCCTTGTCGCAAGAAGGGGTATTCAGCCCTGACAAATCGAATTCTGGCAGTAGTAATGCTGTGAACACACGGGCAGTCACCAAGAACATGGGGCTGGTCGCCTCAATACTCCGCTGACAGGGGTACGCAGCACAAAAGATACCCTACAGGTTCTAAAATGACCTGCGGATTTTGCATACTCATGACGGATATGCCGGCTACCAGCTCACCGTCTGGTCATACTCGAATTCTGGAACCTGATCTGCTCCATCATCAGCCACGCCAGACTCTGATCCAGCTCCAGGCAGAAATCCGGTGGGCCACGAGCGGGCGTGATCACCGGAGCATCAACCGGCTCACCGATATGCCGCAGGATTCGTCCAACGGGTTCGCTTTCGGTAACGGTCGCTCCCGGCATCCTCGGTAACGCTACCGCATCCTGCTCACGCTCAGCTGGCCCACTGGAGGGCACAAATAACAAGATCAAGACCCTTCAGAAAATGGCCTACGGATTCAGGGATATGGAATTTCTCAAGCTGAAAATAAAAGGACTCCATGAGACCAAGTATGCTTTAGCCGGATGAACCTGATTTTGTGGGTTGGAATTCCTATCCTTTTCAAGCTGCACTTGGCGGGAATGGCTTGACTAATCACGCCAGTATCTTATGGAAAATGGCGTGATTAAGGACTATAATCACGCCATGGAATGGATATGGCAGCAACCAGAATGGCCGGATTTTCAATATGATGCCTTAGCGCTTAAAGGCTGTGATGCTGAGTTTATCGCCACCTCTGGACGCCTAATGGGCCGCATTGAGGGTATGACTGAGCAATCGCAAATCGATATATCCATCGATCTGATGCTCTCGGAAGCGATTAAAACAAGCTCCATCGAAGGTGAAGCCTGGATCGGGATTCCGTTAGAGCATCACTGCTTGCGAGGATCAGTGGTGAAACATCCCCTGTCCCCGCCGACCTGAAGTCTGAAGGTATTGCTACGCTGATGCTCGATGCACGAAAAGAGCGCAACAATCTTTTAACGCATGACATGCTACACCGATGGCAAACGATGGCCGTTCCAGAGGAGCGCGGAAATATAACCTTGCGCGGCCATTACCGAACGGGAACCATGACTATCGCTAGTGGCATAGCAGGTGATCATTACGTTCATTATGAAGCTCCTCCAGCAGCACAAGTTCTAGAAAACATGAGTCGTTTTCTGGAATGGTACAATCAGTCGCGGACAACACTATCCAACTCCGGCATGTCAGGGCTTGTCCGAGCTGGGATAGCCCATCTTTGGTTTGAGCAGATTCATCCATTTGATGATGGCAACGGTCGTGTTGGTCGGTCAATAGCGGATCACGCCATGTCCCAGTTACTTGGTTACCCCTCTATCGCTTGTCTCTCTACTGTCATTGATAGCAATAAAAAAACTTTACTATAGAGAACTAGGGGGCAACAACAGGAGGAGCCTTAGCATAAATTCCTGGCTCAATTACTTTGTCGGTGCAGCCAGTGAAGCGGTCGATGCTGCTAAAAAAGAAGTGGACTTTGTTCTGAACAAAACCCGCTTCTATGACTCCTTCGCCGATCAACTTACGCCCGCCAATCTAAAATGGTTGCTCGTGTGTTCGCTGAAGGCCGAAAAGGTTTCGAGGGCGGCATCACTACGCGCAAGTATGAAAAAATTGCTAAATGCCCAAATCGCACAGCGAGTCGTGATCTCTCTGACATGTTTGAAAAGGGTGCAATCAGCAAACTTTCAGGCAGCGGCAGGTCCACCCGGTATGCTTTGGCTCTTATTGAGAAAAGCCCTACGCCAATAATAAAATAGCCATGAGGATTGGAAAAGTTACCCGGATGCAACATGATCAGCCGGGTGCTACTCTGCCCGCAAAAAAGATAGGAATTTTAACCCACAAAGTCAATCAATTCCCTTATTAAAAGAAGGGAATTGCAGCCCTGACAAATCGAATTCCGGCAATAGTAATGCCAGTAGTAATGCTGTGAACACACTGAACACACGGGCAGTCACCAAGAACATGGGCTGGACGCCTCTATCCCCCGCTGACAGGAGTACGCAGCACAAGAGATACCCCACAGGTCCTAAAATGACCTGCAGATTTTGCATACTCATGACGGATAAGCCGGCTACCCACTCACCGTCTGGTCATACTCGAATTCTGGAACCTGATCTGCTCCATCATCAGGCCACGCCAGACTCTGATCCAGCACCAGACAGAGATCCGGTGGGCCACGGGTGGGCGTGATCACCGGAGCAACATCCGGCTCACCGATATGCCGCAGGATTCGCCCAATCGGTTCCCGTTCAGTAACCGCCGCTTCCGGCATCCTCGGTAACTGCTCCTACGTTACTCTACTACCTACATCCCTGTACATAAATTGCGCATACGCTTGGGCAGGCTGATTAACCACTGCCTTACCGGCACCTGTGGGAAGAGGTGATCTACCCGATGGGCGGCCGTTTCCACCATGCGCTTGGTGTTACAGGAGGGGCAGATGCCCCTCCCTTTGCAGGAGTAGGCGATCAGAAAATCTTCGCCGCACTCATCGCAATAGGCGCGGGCGCAGCCATACGCCAGTATGCCGCACTCCAGAAACTTCCGCAGATCCCGCTCTACCTATCCGGGAACCTGATCATCATCCGGATAGGCCTCTCGCTGATGGGCCAGCCAGCTCACCAGGTGGTGCTGCACCGTCTGGTAGGTGGCCGTGCATTGCGGTTGGCGGCGCTGGTATACACGGGGTTCGGGGGTAGGGTTTTGGTGAAGCTGGGCAGCAAACACGCTCACGAAGTTCAGCAGGGTCCTGATCCCTATTGAGCCTGCGCATAAATGTAATCGACCTCCACTTCCTCATATTTTGCTGTACCATCCTCTCCTGAAATTGCTCAAGGCTCTCGAAGTACAGACCTCCCTAATCCCTTCTAAAACGAGTTTTGTTTGTCATGGTGTGAATTTCCCTCCTTGCTGCAGGGAGATTAATTAACTTTGTGGGTTGAGATTCCTATCCTTTACCTCATTATTGTTCCTCATTTAGAGACAGCAGCAGATTTCCCATCGCTTTAACAGGACACACTTGCCATGATCCCCGTGTCTGAGCATCATCACCGGCATAAATGACAGCCCCTCTGGTGATGGATAGATTTTTAAGTTTGGAAAAGAAGATTAAGCCCTTGAAGTAATCACGATTGACCGTCGTGCCAGATTTGATTTCGATGGGGTAGAGGTCAGTTCCGGATGTCAGCAATAGATCCACCTCATGACCAGCGCTGTCGCGATAAAATGAAAGGTTGCTGCGCTTACCACGGTTCAGCCTCTGCTTCAGCGCTTCAACAATGACCATGTTTTCAAAAAGAGCCCCCCGAAGAGGGTGACTCCGCATATGTTTTGTGGATTCCATATCAAGAAGATATGATGCCAAGCCCGTATCATAGAAATAGAGTTTCGGCGATTTCACCAGCCGTTTTGATATATTCGCATGCCATGGGCGCAACCGGAAGAGGATATAACTTGCCTCCAGAACATTAATCCATTCTCTGGCTGTTGCATGCGACACACCGGCATCAGCGCCTAATGCACTAAGATTAAGTAACTGACCGGTTCTGCCCGCACAAAGGCGAACAAACGTTTCAAACACCGCCACATTCTTAAGTTGCACCAGTTGCCGGATATCACGTTGGACATAGGTCTCAAAATAATCACCCATGGCCTGGCTTGGATTTAGATTTTTATCATAGATGCGTGGATAGCTGCCGGTAAAAAGATGGGTGTCCGGGCTTGCATCAAAACCATGCCTCTGTAACTCAGCCAGACTGAGTGGTAGCAACTTCAACAGGCCAACCCTACCCGCCAGCGTCTGGCTTACTGAATGCATCAGTTCAAATTGCTGACTGCCGGTAAGAATAAATCGACCGGCCCGATCATCTTCATCCACCATGCCCTGAATGTAAGATAATAGCTCAGGAGCACGCTGTATTTCATCGAGAATTGCACCCTCAGCGTAATCAGTCAGGAATGACTTGGGATCATCCATGGCATATTGCCGAATATCTGGCATTTCCAGATTGACATATGCTTTATCAGGAAAGGTTGTTCGGCAAAGGGTGGTTTTACCACTCTGTCGTGGCCCGGTAATAACAACAACCGGATATTGGCCTGCCAACAGCAGTGCTGTTTTTTTCATATCGCGTTCAATCATATAGATAACAATAACTAATGGTGATTGAAGATTCAACCTTCAAATTACACGATTAGCCCATAAGGAGCCGCTGGATTAACAAGAGATAGGGGTCTTTAGTTCTTTACCCTGCACCTGCCAATTATGATTGATGAAAATTAAAGACAGCCCTCCCTGAACCTACTGTCCAAAAAGGTCGCATGCTATTGATTCAATAGAATTAACACATCTTATTGGACACTTGACCTGCGAGCATGGAACGCTAACCGATTGATTTTGCGTAAAATTATTTTTTATACTACATCAGAAGCACCATAGTCTGTCCAGAAAAACAGGTGCTTTTTGGGCAGTTTAGGGAGGTCCGAAAGAACTGACTCTGAAATTTTGTTGCGGGCAATGGAGCCAGCGAGGGCGCGCAGCATTCATGAATAATCCGAGCTAACAGGGTTGAGTCCCTGTACAGCCATTGAGTTACGCGAGTTACAGTGACAGTTTACAAATAGCGAGTTGGTGAATTCTAGTCGCAAGCGCACCACTTTTGGCTGAATTCAGCCTGTCAAAATCAGGCTAATCGTATTATTTATCAACGATCCGGGTAACGGCTTATATCGAGAATGCCTGCTTCAACGGGCTGTGCCTGAGCATTTAGATTCTGGAACTTTATCTAAGCATAAATGATTACTTTAACAGATCACTGCTGTCCCGTTAACTTTGTAGTATGTTGCAGTAACTCCTTTGGTGGAGGTATTTTTTAGGGCGCATATATCAACAGCAACATGACATACTGCAATAGAACACTCCCTCTCCCTATGAGGGAGAGGGTGAGGGTGAATTAAATCAACGACTTATCTATAGATCCCCCTCACCCCAACCCTCGCCCCAAAGGGGAGAGGGAGTTAACGGGACAAGCAGTGGCCTGCTGTACAGGTGCACAACAAGGGCGGCAAGAGGCCGAACCAGCCCGGCTCAACTCTCTACTGCTTGAGCGCCCATACAGCAGCCTCTACTCGTGAGTGCAGTCCCAGCTTTTTGAGTAGATGCTTTACATGCACTTTTACTGTGCCTTCGGTGATTTGCAGTGTCTGTGCTATCAGTTTATTACTCATGCCAACAGCGATAAGATCAAGGATCTCTCTCTCCCGCTCCGTCAGGTCAGCGTAGCCGATACGCTGCCCATGCTGCTTATCATCCCTGAGAGAGTGGGCCAACAGTTGCGTCAGGCGCTCATTGATAACAATGGTACCCTCTGCTGCTTTATTTAGGCAGCTAAGAATATCCTCAGGCTCCATATCTTTTAACAGGTAGCCGTCGGCTCCGTTTCGCAGGGCGGTGATAACATCCTCTTCATTATCTGAGACCGTCAACATCAAAACTCTTGACTCGACCCCCGACTCTTTGATCGCCTTCAAGGTCTCCAGGCCACCCATACCCTTCATGTTAATATCCAATAGAATAAAATCAGGTTTAAGCTCTTTCGCCAGCCGGAGACCTTCCTGTCCAGATGCCGCTTCACCTACCAGCTCAATGGTATCTTCCATATCAATAAGGTCGGCCACCCCTTTACGAAAAAGAGGGTGATCATCAATAGCTAGTAGAGTGAGGGGTAGCGGTTTATTCATCTGGATTTCTCAGCAGCTTGTTTACACTTCAGCCGCTTGATCAGCGTGTGCAGCTGAAACAGAAAAGGCGAGTTTAACGCTTGTGCCACCCGATGGCGACTCACTAATGGTTAACGTGCCACCAAGCCGCTCCGCCCGCTCTTTCATTATCGGCATACCATAGTGCAGCATCACATCGTGCTCGTCATCTATACCTACGCCGTCATCTTCTACCAGCAGCGTCACCTCGCCTTCCTGATCACACACTACGGATACCTGAGCGTGGGTGGCGTTAGCATGGCGTATGACATTGGAGAGTGCTTCACGGATAATCTGAATCAGATGGATTTCAGAGTTGGGATCAAATTTGCAGTTGGCGATTCTGTCCACCAGCACAATCTCAATCTCACTACGCTCCTGGAACTCCCTTACGGTGGCTTCCAGTGCGGCGCCCAGGCCCGCTTCACTGATCCGCAGCCTAAAGGTTGCCAGTAGTTCACGTAGTTGCCGATAGGCACCATTGAGCGCACTTCTGAGTTTAGCGGTGATCAGCAAGTTGTCGGCTGTACTGCTTTCGTTAGTGAGGCTCTTCTCCAACCGGCTCACCTGTATTTTCAGATAGGAGAGTGACTGAGCAATGGAGTCATGCAGCTCACGAGCGATGACACTGCGCTCCTCCAAAAGTGAAAGCAGACGGCTCTGAGAAGCCTTTTTGGTGGTATTGATTGCCAGTGCGATATGACTTGCAACGGTTTCCAGCAGTGGCTTCTGCCAATCTTCCAGCTCTGCTGCACAACCGTTCGAGAGCTCCACCAGAAGTACACCAAACTGATTCTCCTGATCACGAATGGGTATGGAGTAGAGGGTGCGACATGCATTTTCTCCAACAGCCGGTATCTCAATCTGCCGGGAGGTACCATCACCCAAGCAGAGAGAGCAGTCTCCGCCCATGGTTTCCGGGTTTAGATTGATTGTCGAGGCCAGCCTATACGCCTGCCGATCACCAGGACTGCCAAGGCAGATGGTGCCGCCACGGACACCGGTGAGTCGTTCAATATCGTGAATAAGCCCCTTCAGCACCTCTTCATCAAGAGGCGAGTCACTCAACCGCTTGGTCGTGCTGTAGAGCAGTTCAAGGGAGTGGTTGCTCCGCTCCAGGTCGGCAGTCTTCTCATGCACACGTTCAGCCAGATCGGTATAGAGTTTTGACAGATCCTCAGCCATCAGGTTAAACGCATAGCCCAACTGCCCCAGCTCATCCTCACTGACATAGTGACTCCTTACCGACAGATCACCGTGGCGCGCAGCACCGGCACACAACAGCAGCTCTTTTAGTGGCGCCAGGATATTGCGCTGAGTCAGATAGAGGGTAAAGGCTGCGACCAGCAGAGTGATGATAATGGAGGCGATTTGAATCAGCCGCAGCTGTTTGTTTCGCTGGTCTTCATCAACCTCCAGCGCCTTCACCAGAGCATGTATCTTCTCGACAAAGCCATCAACACTGGAGAGATAGTAGATCTGCTCACTGGATATCTCTGATGGCTTACCGACCATCTGCGAACTGCTGTTAAGAGCCAGATACCGCTCCAGATGAGGGCGTATCTCACCTAACCACGCCCGCTCCACCGTTTGGTAGGCGTCAACAACCTCCTGAGCCGCCCCTTTGCCGAGAACATTGTGAATTCTCGGGCTTCGCAGACGCTCTTCAAACTCCACCACCAATCTACGGGTCTGCTCACCTGCGCCGTCGGCATCTACGCTATGGCCATGAACCAGACTACTGGCAATCCGATAAGACTGCATACGCAAAGTACCGGCGTGGTTGATTGCGGCGGCAAAACCCGCCGAGTTATCCGCCACGAAGATAGTGCTGAGCATACCAACCATTGCCAGAATAATTATCGCCCCCATGGAGATACCCAGGCGCAGCTGTAATGATTTCTTCAGCAACCAGGAAGTCTCCCGGACAACATTGCTCACATCGATCTCCATTGAATCTCACGCCGCGTAAAAATCGCGAATATTGAAATATTAACTGATTACCTCACAATGATATTCAATTTGTATTGATTACTTTCAGACTCACCAACGGGTATGAGAAAATCCACCCTCCCAACTGGAATAATCGTAGTCCATGACCAACAGTAGTAATAGTCGCCGCGAGCAACCACTGGCAGACCCACTAAGCCCCCCTGCCCTCAAGCACTAATGAGCGACTGGCCTGGGGGCGCCTCTATGGTATGAGTGACCGCGTTGCCATTGCCGCAGCGGCAGAACAGTTTGATGGTTTGCTGCTGGTTTTGGCGGATGATGCCCAGGAGGCAGATCACTTAAGCAGCACTAATCACCAGCTGCCATCAACTGAAAAGCCAGAGTCAAATCACGGTTTCCATGACAACTACCGGCAGGTACATCCTCATCATGGAGAACCTATGATGAACGCGCCGAAGAGCTCAATCATAGGCAAATACCCACCGTATTTTAGGACCCATTACTTCGGGCAATGACCCGCCTCGCGCTATCAATTAGTTGACTATTTGGCAACATTGACCTAAAGTTGTCAATAAGTCAACCGGAGCATCTATGCATGTAATATCAAAGCACCCGTTTAATGAGGCGGTGAAGGAGTATCCCAATAAAAGACAGGCGCTAGATGACTTGTATCATGTGCTCAGGAAGGGGAAGTTTTCCTCCCCTGACGAAATGCGAAGGGTCTTCCCTTCATTAGACAACTTTAAGTACAAGGACAAATGGTGGATCATTGATGTAGGCGGAAACAATCTACGACTCATTGCATTTAGCCAGTTTGTCCAAAACCGGATGTATGTGAAACACATCGTGACACATGCTGAGTATGACAAAATTTGTAAACGATATGCCAAAGGAGAGTTGAAATGACCGCTGCCGCTTTTAAAGATGCTTGCCACAGCTTTGCTCAAGTTGCCACTCCTTACCTGCATATCAAGGACGAGCACCATTACGAAGAAGCGCTTGAACTTATAGAGGGCTTCCTTGAGGAAGCTGAAGATTCGTTCGGTGACCCACTTAATGATGTTATCGAGTTGCTTAGCCGAGCCATTGAAGCTTATGAGAACAAGGACGTAGAGCTAGCTGCTTTTTCAAAACGCTCTCTGGATCAGCCAGCTGATCTTGCTACCCTAAGAATATTGATAGATCAATATAATCTTGGGATTGCCGACTTGCCAGAAATTGGCTCTAAGTCGATGGTGTCACGTGTACTGTCTGGAGAGAGAAACCTAAACAAAAAACATATTAAAGCCTTATCTGATCGCTTCCAGATTAGTCCTGACCTCTTTTTTTAAGGATAGCAAAAACGAGGATCATGCGTAGGATGCTGGTGAGGAACGAACCGCATCAAACCCAATTGATGCGGTTCGCAAGCTTGCCCCGACATCCTACAATCATGCGATTTGTGGTGGAGCTGTATAGAGCCTGCGCATAAACTAAATTTCCAGCACCTAATGAGTCAATAAAATAACCAACTAATATACTAAGGAATAGCCTGCGAGGATGAATTCTTGATTCAAGAACAGACTTTGCTCACATATTGCCCAATTATTGGATAATTCCTAAATCCCAGACACACTCATCCCTCAGATCTATTTTGATCGGTGCCTGCGGAGTGCGGAGGGTCAGTTCAAGTGTCGTATCAGCAGGTGGTAGCTGATGAGTGTCTTATCCAGGTAGGCCTGAAAGGAGTCGTTGCCACGCTTGCTTAGACGGTCATCGCCAAGATCGCACTTAAGACGTTTGATCATGCGCTCCACCGAAGGGCGGCGTGTCATGATGGCTTTGAATCGTTTCGCCATAGGTGGGTCATTCGCATCAATATGTTTCAGGGTATCAAAGGATACCGTAATGGTTCGCCCCGCCTGGGCGCTACGGTTACAGCACACAGGTCGTTGGTGACAACCGACACAGACCGAAAGACCATCATCACCCAAAGGGGCGCGGTAGATAAAGGTCTCGTTGGCATAACGGATCCCTTGATAGTCCATCCCATATCCCGCTAGGCAGATGGGGACGCCATAGGGTGTGATCTTCTCAATACCCCGGGGTAAATTCTGGGTGATGGCTTTGCTACGGCGTGGATTGAATGAGGCCTTCAGTTCAACCCCAAATGTCTCTTCGAATTGAAGCTTAAGTTCGGCATCATCACAGGCACTGTCATAGAGCACCCGGTGCACTGTCTGGGCAAGATCGGCATGATCACCAAGGACTCTTTCCACATGGGGGAAAAAGGTTTGGCCGTCATGGGTTGCTGCATCGGCGACGGCGATGGCATCGATCGCCACCCCCTGTTTTGGTAGTCCGATGATGCTCGCCTTATGGCCCCAGATCATCTTCTTGCCGGATTTGACAATGGTGCCGGCGCCGTCATCGCACAACACCCATTCATGAGGGCAGTGGTTCCAATCCTCACACTGACAGTTTTTAGTCGGCTTCGATTGAGATTTTTTCTGCTCTTTTTCCTTTTCATCCAGATAGAGAACGGTTTCAAAACTGGAGTAGGCGTGATAGTGCGTGGTGTCACCAACCAGCTCCCCTTCCGGCTGAATGACACCGGTGGCCAGGTTGGCTTTAACCGCAGTCAATTTGAGACGACCCCAGATACCGGCATCGGTCATGATCTGGTCAAACTGCTCCAGTTTTCGAAGGGAGGGAACCTGCTGGTAGTGGTAGCCATTGAGCTTTTTATTTTTGTGAAAAAAACCACAGACCCGGGCAAAGGCTGGATTGCTTTTGAGCAACAACTCGACTTTCTCGGGCTCGGCTGGGAATCCCATCAGGCTGGTACCGATAAAGGCTTTCAGTAGTCCGAAAAAACACTTGGGCTTACGCCCAACCAAACGCAGAGGAACCTCGCCCGGTGAAACATCCGCCGCCGTGACGTCGCGTGACTTCAAATCGACCACATCACCTTGATAAAGGACTGACTTGGATGTGTCGCTGAGTATGGGGGCGGTGACCCGGTCGAATAACAACCGTTGCCTTGCCTCTGCTTTGGTCTCCGAGTTAGCCTCTTTGGAGGCGGTTGTCTGCGCCGAGCGCTGATTAAAATCGTACAGGGCGTTGTAGTAGTCAGCCCCAAACTGCCGATAATCTTGCCAATGGAAATGATGCAGTATCCCAAACCATTCACCGTCTATGGTGTTGAGAAGGTGTTGCTCATCACTGTGGATTTCGTGAATTAGCGGAATCTGTTGGATTTTATCAATGGGTGCTGATAGCATCGAATGCGTTCCCTTTTTTTGTGTGGCTTTGTTTTTTTAACGACTATGATTCTACCAAAGGAAGGGAACACTTTTTGTAAATTCTCTATCTGGTTTACCTGCTTTTTTGCTGAAAACCTACAAAAAACTCCGCCCCCTGTTTTCATCTGCCCATTTTTTGCAAACTACTTGCATGATGGGTGGCATCTAACAGTTTGATGCTGGTAAGGTTTTTTAATTCATGCGGCGGCTCAATAGTTACTAAATGTTTACTATGGGTGCGAACTTATTCGTGATCAGCTTCGGAGTATGTTCATCACGAACAGATTCACTCCCCACCAGGCTACCGGATTATTGCCCAGAGCCAGTTTTTATTTTTTACTACACCCTTCGAAAGTAGGCTGTTGAAATTAGAGTAATACCCGTAATAGGAAACACCCAACAATGATGCGATTTATTGAGTTGATCCGTGACTGTATGACGGATGTGAAAGAGATTATGCCGTGGGATATGGAAGAGCGCATGGCAGACAACCCCAGCCTGCTGGTTGTCGATGTACGCGAGCCTTACGAGTTTGATGCCATGCATATACCCGGCTCGCTTAATGTTCCGCGCGGCATTCTTGAATCTGCCTGCGAGTGGGACTACGAAGAGACCGAACCGGAACTTGTAAAGCGCGAGAGAGAGAGATCGTAGTGGTCTGCCGCTCAGGCTACCGCAGCGTACTGGCTGCCCACTCCATGCAGGTACTGGGATTTGAAAATGTAGTCTCCCTAAAGACCGGGCTACGCGGCTGGAACGACTACGAGCAGCCCCTGGCTGCCCTGACGGCCGAAGATATCGACGTGGATCAGGCGGACGACTACTTTACAACCAAACTACGCCCAGATCAGATGAAACCAAAAGAGTAACCAACCGTAGAAGCCGCGCCCCCGCCGCGATGAACGTAGCACAGATCCTGCTAAGTCCATCGCCCCGAGGGCAGGGCTCCTACGCACAGCCTCCACCAGAGCCTACCTATACTGCCGCAGATACCACCACTCAAAGAGCCGCTTCAGCCAATGGAAAACACGCATCTGCGGTAGCACCAGATTGTGCTTTAGGGTGCGCAACACCAGACTGCCAGTGGTTTGGCTATCAACAATACAGATCAGTTCAATCTTGAAGGTCTCACTCGGTGTGCCGCCATTGAACTCCGTTACCAGGTTGGTCGCGGCGGCCACCGCCTGCAAATCTGCCATGTGAGCCTGTTTCGGCATCCAGTCCGGCCCTGGAAAACTGCCGGAGTCGCCAGCAACATAGACCCGCTCCATCCCCGCCACCCGGCACTGCTTATCGGCTCGGATTAGCCCCCCATCAGAGCGTGGCAGTTCGGTGTTATCAAACCAGAGGTTGCCAGTCATGCCGGGCATAAAGAGAATCAGGTGAGCATCGAATTCACCCCCCTCAGTAACTACCTTTTTTTCAGTGAACTCGACCAGTTTGTGCCCCAGGTGGGTTTCAATATCTCTCCCTTTCATCTCCTTCAACAGCCCCTTCACCGCCTTGGGGCCAAGCCGGTTGCCAGGGGCGGGGGCGGGGGTGAAGAACACCAGCTTAAACCGGTCACGTCGCCCCTCCATGCGCAGCGTGCGATCAATGCCGAAGAGAAATTCAAACATAGGCCCACCGCGCATAGCGCTGGGCTCTTTTGGGTTGCCAGCAAAGCCAATGGCGATAGTGCCGCTCTTCATCTGTTCAAGGCGGTCACGTAACTTCACCGTGGCGGGGATGCCTTCACAAGGAGTGATGGCGTGCTCAATACCCGAGAGCTTCTTAATAAAGCGGCCACCGGAGCAGATGATTAGGCCATCATTTTTGATCTCCCCCTTGTCGGTGATCAGCGTGCGGCCTCCGTTTTTAAGGCCAGTGGCTGAGCCCGGATGATAGGTGACATTCATCCGCCGGAAGAAGTTATCGAGGGGGATTAGCAGATCTTCAGGTTGACGTAGACCCGAAGGAATCCAGATAGTACCGGGAAAATAGGTGAACTCCGGCCGGGGAGCTACCAGGGTGATCTCCAGGGTGCGGTCGGCAGCGCGTAGTGTTTTTACTGCGGTGAGGGCGGCAAATCCAGCGCCTACGATAGTTACTCTCTTCATATTACGGTTCCTGGTCACAATATAGATGACCCCACTGATACTAGAAGCCTGTCCGAGAATAGGCACAGTAGCAAGATAAGCCCTTTTGGAGCCTGGGGCCGGAGACGATAATGGTGAAAAACGCTCTACTTCTTCACCAACTTACTGAAACCGGCTCTGCCCCTGATAAAAATGGCCTCATTAAAGAGTCCACAGAATAGACACCATATTATGTAGTTAACGCAGATTATTCAAGACAGCCCTTACGCTGAGTTAAGTGCCGTCGTACAGCCAAAAATTCAGCCTGTAGGTCAGAACTTGAAGGGTTTCCGACAAATCACGGCATCTTGTATTTGCTTACTCAGCTTGGTGCTTGGTGTTTTAGTAGAGGGTGTTCTTGTTTTTGGTTCCATCAGTAGCAACTTGTTAAGTCTTTCATGATGCAATTTTATATGGCTGAACTTGTAACTTTGCCAAATTTTGACGAGTTAACCAAAGATCATAAGAATTTAGAAGCCTGAGCCAATGATCTGCTGATGGATTTTTAAAAGCCAACTCCAAACGCAGAGCCATTTCAGGAGTAATAGAACCTCTGCAATTCAAAACTTTCAATAATGTTTTTCAGCTAATATTTAGGTGCTCAGAGACATAAGTAATGGTAACACCCAATGGTTCTATTACTAATTCTTTGTGAATCTCTCCTGGATGAGTCGGATTATGCATATTCATTAGTGATAATCCTCATAGTTAACTATCTCAGTCTCGTTTGTGTCTCGCATTCATCTCATTTTCTTAGTTTGCTCTTCTATATCTTTACGTTGTTTGTTGGCTGCATTTTGTAGCAATAGTTCTACTTCTTTAGCTTTTTTCTATTGCTTGCACCTGATCTTTGAAAATATGCTCATTAGTAGATTTGCTTTTAGTAGCTGAACCTTCCTCACTGGAACATCCGATGACAGCTAACAATGAAACTAATATAATAATTTGATATTTTTTGATCACTATCTTCTCCGTATTTTCTTGCGCCTAATGCTTGAGTTCAGCCGACCGCAAAGCGGAGTGGCTTTTGGAGTGCACGGGGGTTGCTGTATAGCACTTAGTTTTCACGCCCACTTCAACCAATGCACGCCATTCATACCTCTGGTATGAACCCTCTTGTCCCGATTTCAATCATCTGGCCTCTTGTCGCCGAATCCACATAATTCTTGACATCTTTACTGCGTAGATAAACCAAGGTAACCATGATTTTGACTCTGGTTTTTCAGTTGATGGCAGTTGGTGATTAGTGCTGTTTAAGTGATGGGTGTCCTGATTATTTCTGATTATTTCTATGATTATTTGTTCTAAGTCCCAGTGATAAAATGTGACTTTGCTATGTGTTTTGTTAACATTTGTATATACAATGTATTACAAAAGCGTACAAATGGCAGCTATTATGAAAACTGAAATGCTTACAACCCGTATTGACCATGAAACTAAATTGGCTTTTACCCACATTTGTGATGAGATTGGATTAAGCCCATCACAAGCTATTAAATTATTTGCACGTGCTGTTATCAATTATGGCGGCATTCCATTTGAACTTAAAGCAAAACAACCCAATTCTGTGACTGTAACCGCTATTCAGGAGCTTTCACAAGGAAAAAGTCACAAAGCTGAGAGTGTAACCAGCCTAATTACAGAGTTAACAGAAGGCAAAGTGACCAATGTACACTCTTGATTACTCAACCCAATTTAAAAAAGATTTTAAGAAAATAACCAGAAAGCCCACTCCTTATATAATTGAGATTGGTAATGTCATTTCCGAGCTTCAAAAAGGACGTACTTTAGAAGCTAAATATGTTGATCACCCTCTTTCTGGTAACTGGGGTGGGTTTAGAGATTGCCACATTAAACCTGACTTGGTTCTGATATATCGAATTCATGAAAATACTTTACAGTTGGCTCGTATCGGATCGCACAATGATGTATTTTAGTAGCGATTTGGTCATATAACGCCTAGTATAACTATACCGCGCCAATGAACTTGCCGCGTAGCGTCGCCACCGTTCCCGCAGTCTGGTTGATACTTTTATTAGAAATTTTTTATTCCCGCCAATGCTGGGGTTGACTCAGTACATCAGAACATTGGACTTTCCCTTTTACCTTCCCAATAATTCCAGAGCATAACTCTTGCACCATCCATGCACCTGCATGTTCTTCAGGTATGTGATATGGGGCTTCGTAGCCAAGTACCCCAGCAGGATTAAAACCAGAACGCAGATAATAATCTGGATGCCCAAGGACAAAGACTAACTCTACACCTGAATCTTTCAGTTGATTTTGTGTTGGTTCAGCCATAATGAGACTTTTTGCATACTCAGTTAAGTAACTCCAGTCGGAGAATTTTGAGCAATTCTCCTGGCCTTTGCTGCCTCTCTGAGCTTCTCTTTCCGCCTCTCAATACACCGATTGACATGCTCTTCACCCTTGAGGTAATCAGCAGGAGTCAGATACTGCAATGCACTGTGTAGACGATTTTCATTGTATTCGATCACATAAGCATCAATCAACTTTCGAGCCTCCTCAAGATTGGTCATGGCAGTTACTCGGACACACTCCTCCTTGAGACTCTTGTGAAAACGCTCAATCTTGCCATTAGACTGTGGATGATTAACCCTGGCCTTGCTATGACTGATATCACGATCTCTGAGGTAGTCTTGGAACTCCTTTGATACATACTGACTCCCATTATCAGTAATGAGCCGAGGACTACTGGTACCTTCCGGCAGCTTTTCCAGTGCTCGCTCAGTAACAATCTCCACATCTACTGTAGTCATATTGGTGCGTACTTCATGATGAATAATGGAGCGCGAGTAGCCATCCAGGATGCTGATGAAAAAATAGTGTGTTCCTAAAATATTGAGGTAGGAAATATCACTATGCCATTGGCTATGAGGGCGTGTAGGCTGTACAAACCCTTTCATGTGGGCTTTCTTGCCCGGTGGTGTTGTCCAGCGGCTAGAGAGACCAGCACGTTGTAGCACGCGATATACAGAGGATGGTGATATTGCAACAATGTCAGCGTCTACCATCATCCATGCCAGCCTGCGATAACCTACCTCTGGGTACTCGTGTTTATACAGGGTCACTCTCTCAGCTTCCCAGTCAAGTATCCAATGTGATTTTGGCGTATGACTCTCTTTGCGACCACTCTTACCATCTTCCTTTGCCCAACGAAAATAGCTAGCGCTGGGAAGACCGATAATATTGAGGCTATTTTTCACTGGAAATCCTGCGCGTCCTTTGAGGTAACGGACGGTAGCAATGATATCCTGTGTGATTGGGGGTGCAATATGTTGGCTACCCGTTATCACACCCCATTGGGCTTTTTTAGCTGAAGGACCTCTGTAGATAATTCACACACAACCTCTTGCAACTGATTGATCTTATTCTCTTTATGCAGCAGTTCTTTCTGATGCTGAGCCTCTATTTTCTTTGTTTCACCTTTGAAAATACTCTCAATACCTTCCAGAGCTTGCTTACACCATTGAGATATTTGTCCAGGAGCTACATTATACTCATCAGCTAGGTCAGCCACGGATACTTTATCTCTCAAATGGCGCCGAACGACCACCGCCTTATCGGCAGCGCCCCACCTCCGGCGCACGGCAGGTTTAGAATTTAATGACTCTGTAACATGTTTTACTGACTTCATGACTTTCTCCTAATAAACCACATTACAGATATGGTATTTGCAATACGCTCACCCACTGTAAATGTAGTTATTTTGATGTTAAGAAAGTCTCATTTCAACTGAAGCAGAACAATTTAAGCCCTCTTTAATAAGCCGGCCACCGATCCCCTTACTTTGGGAGTCAGGAAGAATGGCTAGTGGTGCAAGAATTTTTGCTGAAACAGATTTCGTAGTTTGTGTAACTTCTGCTTTTGTGAAAAGTATGTGGCCAATTGTTTTTGTATTATCTACAGCAACCAGCGAAAGTAATGGAAGTGCTGTTTTATCGCCAAGCAAGCCACTTACAAGATTTGCTATTTCGGGGCCTTTTTTTTCGCCAAATGCTTGTGTATGAATATTCAAAATATCTGTATTGTCTGACTCAGTTGATCTTCTTATTTCCAATGCTCTCTCCTTCTTTTCTGCTGTTTAAGTGATGGGTATCCCGGTGTTTGTCAACAAAGTTATCCGAATTTCTTCACGCAACCTTAAGCAATTTCTGGTTCATCCGGCTAAAGCATACTTGGTCTCATGGAGTCCTTTTATTTTCAGCTTGAGAAATGCCATATCCCTGAATCCGTAGGCCATTTTCTGAAGGGTCTTGATCTTGTTATTTGTGCCCTCCAGTGGGCCAGTAGAAAGCCCATCGAAATCGTAGTAGGCAAGGATGCCAGTGCGATAGGCCGCCTGTTACGTCCCCCCTATCTCAGCCACTCTAAAGGAGAGGGACAGGTCTCCCATTGCACGTTGCAACTCTCCTCTGTTCCGTAAGAAGATGCTAAATCATCCGAGACCTGACCCCTCTTTCCTCCCCCATTTATGAGCAAATGTTGCCGCAATGGCAACAAGGTTTGCAAGCGCCCAAGGTTCATCGGCTAAATGAGCCTTGGGTACAGCAAAAAGTCAAAAAGCTATTTTCTTAAAGAGCGGTACCGCATAACTGCTACGGACTTGTCCAACAAACGGTTCAGATCGTGGCTCGTTCCTCGCACGATCTAACCTTATTCGTTAGGCTTTTTTTCTTTTATATTACTCATAAGTATTGGCGACTTTTACTAATGTAAAATATTCTTTAACCCAAGTTCTTGGTTCTGGCCACTCAAAATTATAATGGTAATATTTGTAATGAGTTATTTTGTCTTCATA
>MOXH01000067.1_pt1 | contig 18051 bp, 16 predicted proteins | sample 1471181 | NCBI WGS metagenome assembly MOXH01 (sample SAMN05806436, study PRJNA327811) | mollusc metagenome | isolation source: Phylotype A (SB4) bacterial symbionts from gill | host: Thyasira cf. gouldii | place: Canada: Bonne Bay, Newfoundland | collected 2010-05-07
CAGTTTGTTGTTATCAGTTGGTAGTAATACAAATACTTTGTCACCTACATTTAACTTTCTATCTTTACACCTCTGACCGGCATACCGTTTATACATTTCCTGATTCTTTGCCAGCTCATTTCGTGCTAGTTCACAAGTCTGCTCCAGCCTGTTCCTCAAATCAACTACATATTGATAAGTTGTTTTTGATTTCTGGGGTAGGAGCTCTTTGGTCCACAACTATCTCAGTTATTGCCATGGGACCACGTACAGTTCGACCTACAGCAATTCAAACGGACTGAACCCCAAGGCTCTCTTGTGTAGCTTCACGATATGCGAATAGTAACGGGGCAATATACCTATTCCACTGTCGAGGTTCTTCAGCGCACATCTTTTTTGAGCATACTTTTGAGAGTTCCGTTTAAACCTCTCACATAGTCCATTGCACTTCGGGTTGTAACAGGTGGTGGTGAGCTGTTTGAGTGACAATAACCGACTAACCTCTTTCATAAGGTCCGACGTGAATTGCTTCCCCAAGTCAGATAATATCTCTTGTGGGATACCTACCTGGAAAACAATCTCCACCAATGCCTCCGCCACTGTTTCGGTATCAATATTCTTCAAGGGGGTTGCTTCAGGATAACGTGTCGCGTAATCGACCAAGGTCAAAATGAAACGCTGGCCTTTATCAGTGGGCTCCTCATCCAGTGCGTTTTTCTCTTGCTCCAGTGGTGCTGCTGTTCACCGACACTCTTCTCGCGCTCTGCCTGTTCAGCTTCCAGTCTCTCGTTCTGCGCTTTAGCGGCTATCAGCTCCTCATCTAGTGCATTTTTCTCTTGCTCCAGGCGCTGTTGCTGTTCGCCAACACTCTGCTCACGCTCCGTTAGCTCTCCTCGTAGTGACTCGGATTGCTCTGAGGCAGCCGCCAACTGCGCCTCCAGCTCAGCAACTTCACCACTGAGACGACCGCTCTCCTTCTCCATGAGGCCGCTTAATCGCTTAACCTCTTCACGCTGCCTATCATATTCAGCTTCAAGGTGCTTGATCTTCTCCTTCGCCTCCCTATCCGACTCATCGGTATCATCGAGAGCGCCGTTAAGGGTATCGAGTTCCTTCTGTAGCACTACCAGCTGGTCGTGTTCTTGTGCTTGTGCTTCCAGCGTACTCTCCAGATTCGATGCACGCTCCTCCAGGCTAAGCCTGCTTGCCTCACTCTCCTCCCATTTTTTTTGCAGCGCTACCCACTGTGATTCAAGCCCCTCTTTTGTATCACCTGCCGACTTTTGTGCTTCGAGTTTTTTATGTGACTGAGCAAGTTCCTCTTCTAAATGGTGCTTTTCATCCTCAGCGGTACTATTTCGCTTTTCTGCATCGGCCAGCTTCCCTTTGGTTTGATCCAATACAACCTTGATTTTTCGCGCGGTCAGATTCTGCTCTTTCGCTATCCCTTCCATCCGGATCAGGCGCGCCTTTAGCAGCTCTATCTCCTTTCCGTTACCCTCCACTCCACCGATCAGTTCAGCAGGCTCTACGCTCTGGTCGGAATGCAGCTGGATAATCTGTGCCCCTTCATCGGCACCGGCTGACTCCATCTGCTCAGTATCAACAGAGTCAAGCCCACCCTTGAGAATCGCTGCATCCATACCCCGATCCAGAAACAAGTAGGCGGCCGTGGTGCTGACCTGCCCATTTTTACAGTAGATGATGTAATGCTGATCACCGTTTAATTCGTTAAAACGGCGACGCAGATTATGGAAAGGGATAGAGAGGCTGCCGGGTATTCTTCCCGCTAGATGTTCTGCGGTAGGGCGAACATCTAGCCAGACGGCACCCTTCTCCACCAGAGTTTGCGCCTCCTCATAATCTATAGTGCCAGCAAGAGGGCGCTTTACGTAGTCGACAAAATCCTGCTTAGCCAACCTGATCAATACGCCGTTGGTCAGCATGGTGACTGTGCTGCCTCTGGGCTTATCTGACAGCAGCGCATCTTCGCCAAAGCTGTCACCTGGGCCAAGGCGCGCCACCTCTTTTGATTCACCACCATCCTCAGAGAGGCTGACCAGACACTCACCCTTGTGTATCAAATAGAAGTAGTCACCTTCATCCCCCTGACTGATCACCACATCTCCAGCCAGGGTTTTCACCTCCTCCATACGCATCATCACGTTCTGAATATTGGCGGCAGGAATCTGTTGAAAAACCCGTGACTGAAGAAGTTGACTCATCCAGTCATCATCAACCATCTGCTCCTCAAAGGAGCTGACCTCGTAAGCGGCACCCTCTACACTGGCAAAAAGCTCAGCAAGAAATTCATTGTCTACGCTTACGGTTTCAATCTTGGACTTGGCTATAACGGTGAATTTACGTGGTGACTGGTGAGTAATGGGATAACGCGCCATATTGCTGCCCGAGCTAATGGCATCGACCTCATTATTTCCAGATTTGATGGAGATGCGGCCTGAGAGCAGATAGATACGCTGGCGATTTTCATCGCCCATCTGAAAAATAACATCACCCTTATTGTGTTTTTTTAAACACAGCGACATCAAACAGCCGGTCAAGACTCTCGGCTGGCAAGGTATTCAGTGGTATCAATCTTCGCAGAATGTCCAATCCATTCTGCTTTGGCATAACTGCCATACCCTCTCCATCGATACGCTCAATCAAAAAAGCGTAACCAAAATTATTCATTCCCAAATCGGATTACCCAGCGAAGCCGCTGGATTAATCCTATTAAATCACTACTCTTTATGAGACACCATAATACTTTTGGGGGTGTGCGGAGGAGGCTGACCCGGTCTATCAACCACCTCACGCTCCAATTTTCAGACACAGTTCACATTTTGCACTTGACCGCTAACACCTAGGAACCTGCCCAAGAATAGAGAGCCTACTGCGGAAATGCCAGCTGATAGTGGACTATTAGCCGGATTCTAACGCCGATACAGTGGGGCTTGAGTGCAGGGCTGTCGGTCATAATATACCCAGAGGCTCACTGGACCTATTTCTACCCTCTTTTTCCCTTTATCATCCACAGTAGTGAGTTTAGCAGCAGGTGCGCTTATCGTTTTATTCAATATTGAGCGCACCTCATCATGAGGCAGGTATTCAGGGCAAACTATGGTCAATCGACGAGGCATAGTCGCAGCAGGTCATGAAACTACTGCGCAAGCAGCAATAGAGATCTTTCGTGAGGGAGGGAATGCTTTCGATGCCGCGCTCGCCGCACTATTTGCCAGCTGCGTGGCTGAACCGGTACTCTCATCCTTGGGTGGTGGTGGCTTCCTACTGGCTCAAAGCCAGCAAAAAACACCTCTGGTTTATGATTTTTTTGCCCATACCCCGAAGCATAAGCCAAAAGAGAGCGAAACCGAACTCTACCCTATACTTGCCGATTTTGGCACTGCTCAACAGGAGTTCCATATCGGTATGGGCTCCATCGCCACACCTGGGGTGATAAAAGGGCTATTTGGTGTACATAGGGATCTCTGCAGACTCCCGCTTAAGGTTATTATCGGGCCTGCCTGCGAAACCGCCCGTCACGGGGTAGCCATCAACACCTTTCAGCACTACATCTCCGAGATTGTCTCACCCATTATCAAATCAAGCCCGGCTGCCCTACGGATTCATCAAAGTAAAAAAATGGGGGGGAATTGCGCAGCAGGGTGAGATTGTCACCCACCCTGAAATGGCAGACGCTTTTGAGTCTCTGGCCAGCGAAGGTGAGGCACTTTTCTATCTTGGAGAGATGGGACAAAAATTGGTCCATACCTGCAGGGAACAGGGCGGTTGTCTATCTACCGCAGACCTCAGCAATTATCAACTGGTTCGCCGTACCCCTTTGCGCCTCAACTATCACGGAGCCCAGCTCGCCACTAATCCAGCGCCCTCTGTCGGCGGCACTCTAATTGCCTTCACCCTGGCACTACTTGAGCAAGAGAATCTTGGCAGCTTCCCGGCCAACAGTTCCGACCACCTACAGCGAATAGCACGGGCAATGCAGCTGACCCAACGGCTTAGGCACGAGAGAGGTATTGATCGTGATCTTAATGAAGCCACCAGCCGGGAAATACTTGAAAACGAGCACCTTGAGCGCTACCACCAAATCATGCGTGAGCACGGCCAGTTTTCACGTGGCACAACCCAGATCAGCACTGCCGATGGTGAGGGCAACTTTGCCAGCATGACACTCTCCAACGGTGAAGGATCTGGTTTCGTCATCCCTGACACAGGCATAATGATGAATAATATGCTGGGAGAAGAGGATATCAACCCTTGCGGCTTTCACCTGTGGCCGGTGGACCGGCGGATCGCTTCAATGATGTCGCCCTCACTGGTGACAGATATCAGCGGTAGAACAGTGGCGGTGGGATCTGGGGGATCAAACAGAATTCGCAGTGCCATATTACAGGTATTAATTAACCTGCTGGATTTTGATCTACCCATTAATGAGGCGGTAGAGCAGCCCCGCCTTCACTATGAATCGGACTTACTGAATATTGAAGCTGGCCTGGATATGGATGTTATTGAGCAGCTTATAACCACCTATCCGGAACACCGTCTATGGCCGGACAAAAACCTCTTTTTCGGTGGTGCCCACTGTGTAATGCGCAGCAGTAATGGCAGCTTGAGTGGTAAGGGAGATAGCCGAAGAGGCGGTATCTGCCTACAAATCTAACATAAACGCTAATCTTGAGTAACTTCTCAATAATCCAGAGCAGATGGATAACTTTCAGGTGGGTGCAGTAACCCCTTTTCAGGACGTACAGCAGCAGGGATGCTGCTGTGAGCGTACAGGGATCTATTCACCGCGTCTTATGAAAAGGCGTTACTGCGCCCCTATGGCACGGACTTTTTGAGCAGTTATAATCTTGTCTATGGAGGGTCTGGATAAATCTGGCTGAATTGTCTCATGCTCAAAGAGCGCCCTATCTGTATTATAAATTTCCACTATAGTCCGCTATTAGGTATGGATTACTTACGGAATCTGAACATCCTGAATCAATCTGAGACTCACTTATAAATGACTAAAGCTATTGGAAAAACATTCATCTATGCTATGTTTAGCATGCACCTCACACCAATCTCAGGAGTATTCCATGGCCGTAAAGAAGAAAGCTGCGAAAAAAACAGTTGCTAAAAGAGCGCCTGCTGCCAAGAAAAAGGTAGTGGCCAAGAAAAAAGTTGCCACCAAAAAGAGGGTAGTAACAAAGAAAAAGGTTGCCCCTACGAAAAAAGTTGCAGCTAAAGCAGCTGCTGCACCGGCAAGAGCAAAATCCATTACCACCCGCCAAACAAAGATGCAGATCATCCAGCAAATTGCAGAGGATACCGATCTCACCAAAAAGCAGGTCACTGAAGTCTTTGGCTCTCTCGGCTCACTGATCAAGCGTCATATGCAACGTCGGGGTTCCGGGGAATTCTCCATTCCTGAGACCGGTGTTAAAATCCGCCGGGTAAAGAAACCGGCCCGTAAATCGCGCATGGGACGTAACCCGGCAACTGGCGAGTCGATTCGGATTGCAGCCAAGAAAGCGACCACCGTGGTTAAGGTAAGCGCGCTGAAGGCACTAAAAGATACCCTGATCTAATCAGGCTCTGCCACACCCCATCTATTGAGCGTCAATAGATAAAACAGAAAAAGCATCAGATGCAGGCGCTTTTTCTGTTGGTGTGGCGCTGTTTAATGGCATCACTGCTGACGCAACTGCAACTCCCCATCTCGCTGAACCAGTTCCAGGTGCTTGAGAAAACTCATCCCCAACAACACCTCCCCCTCAGGTAATGAAGGCAAGATACTGGCTCGCACATTAGTCATCTCAATGCCGCCCAGTGTCACCCGCTCTAGAGATGTCTGCCATGCAGCAACCAAGCCGTTAGCAGTTCTGCTGTTATATCTGGCACCGCGTTCAAGCATAAGCTTATCAGCCAAGGTCGATGAGAGTGCAACATCGGTCGCGCCGGTATCGACGATAAAGGTTACCAATTGACCATTGATTAATCCCGTGGCGACATAGTGACCCGCACGATTACGCTGCAACACCACATGGCGCCCACCCTTATTATCTGTGACCGTTTCGACAACCGTATTGGGATTTTCCTGCTTGTCTATCAACTTACCAAATATCAGGGTTAAAAGCGCAAGTAGCAGCACCCATGTCGCCAATATCATCCAGCGCCCAACTCTTTTTGTATCCCCTACCGAACGACTTGCCACCTGCTCACCTGTTAATTGAGACCTCATGTTTCGGAGTTAATCAGTAGAGTACTCTGCTGCTACCGGATTATTGCAGATCTTGGCGCTTGCTGACGTGACCGCAACATCACTCTAAGCTGTTGCCGATAGTGCATCAGTGCACTGCTGCCGTTGGCTGATACATCAAACACCTTCCAACCGGAATCACCACGATAAAACTTAAAGCCAAGCCTTGTTCGGGTACTTGGGTTTTCGAACATTAACGGCAACCGCCACTACGTTTTCACCTGTGCGACGTGCCCCTACTACTCGTGCGCCCTGACCGTCATAGCCTGAAAGACGCCGCACCATTACACCCAAAAACTTGCCCTTTATACGACTCTCTAACGTTTTACGCTGCTTGCCACTCAACTGTCGCCAATACCTTCCAGCGCTCCATTTGGCCATATGGGAAAAATCAAAGTGGGGAACCACCCTCTTTTCAACAAATCCTATCAACTTTTCCCGGTCTACTCCTCCGGGCTGCCTCATGAACTGAATCAAACCATTCAACCCCTGCTCAAGAATTGATGCCGGACTCACTCTCTGCTGATGGGGGTAGTATCCGCCCTCTGGATTGGAAAAATGCTGTTGTCCATGCACACTACCAGCGAAGAGTAATAATAGAACGACAAACGGAGACATCCATCTCATAACTTCACCTCTCGGGTTAAAAAGCAGGAAATCGCGAGGAGCGCGTATACACGCACTCCATTTCTCCTGCGGATAAATTTTATTGCTCGATAAAGCTCAAATATTTTTCCATAGTGTATCAAACTGTGTCAGGCCTTCACTCTCTTCCACCCGACTCTCCAGCTCACTCTCACTACACTGCTCTATCTCATTGAAGCTGAACTGAATAAATGAAGATGTCGATTCAATCACTCGATCCAATACAATCTTTCGCACCATCCGCTTTTGCACCAGTACCATTTTTGGCACCCCTAAAGAGTAAAATGGCGGCGTTATCAAGCTGACCATCCCATCTGACCTGGTCTGAAGAAAGGCGCGATAGCTGACATAACCACTCTCCCCCGGTTTCTGCTGGCGCACAATAGCCGTAGCCAAATCGCCGTTCACAACCTCAACACCAAAATCGAGCAGGCCCGGCTTGCTCGCCCTCATCCAACGAACAATGCAGAGTTGGAGTTGATCGGCAAGCTCACTCAGCTGAGTGCTGAGCCCAACCATCTCACCGACGCGTATCCCGCTGTCACCCTTACCAATCCAGCCTAAATGATAACCATGGTCGCTCTCATCAAAGACCATGCACTCCCTAATAAATCCATTGTTCTCAACCGCTATCTGCCCGGAGGGTGGGGGTTTCTCAACCACTTGTGGCGGCACGATTTTGGCCTGTGAAAAGTCGGGTGCGCCTTCGATAAAGAACGGGTCGTGCGCCATATAATGAACACCTATCTTCTCCTCCACTTGAATAGTGTCAACAGTGATACCTATGTCGAAAAGTTCTGGTGCCTCCTCGCCTCCAAACAGAACATAGAGGGTATTAAGTCCAAAAGTTATCACTACATCACCTTGAGACTCCACTCTATCCAATGAGCGCTTTCCACCCCCTCCCCAGGCCAGCATCAGTCGTGTCAGCAGATCAGGGGTGACAACCTTCAGGTCATCATAGGGACGTATTGAGCTAAGTTGTGCCTGGGTCATGGAGAGTTCATCTATTAGCAGGACAATCACTTCATCGCAGTCGATAATCCAGCCCTCTTGAGTATCAACGGCCTGACCATCAACCAGATGCATGGGCGGTGCATCCACCCCAAGGGCCACAACAAATCCATTGGGGTAGCTCTTGCCCACATCAAGCGGGCGAATATGGCAGCGCTTGGCCCAGCGCTTGAGCGCTACATAAACATGGCTCGCCTCCCCCCGCTTCAGCTGGTAAGGGTCGGCCAGTGCAAGTAATAGTGCCTGGCAATAGATATCGATAACCGTCAGGCTATCAACCAACAGATGGTCCTCATTATCCAGCTCCATCCGATCCAGGCCATGGTGTGCTGCATAATGGTAGAAACCGTGAAGCTCCTGCCAAAAACTGTCAGGTGCTGGCTGATAATGGTGGAAAGAGTGCAGCAGGGTGCGTCCGAGAAAATAGACCACTCGATGAATGGCAACCGCTCGCTTATGGCGATGTAGTAGATGGCCTACAATGGACTCCTGATGATAGTGCTCAAGCGTTATCTTGTATGCCTGGATAATCAGCACATACAACGACATATCCAACTTATAGATAAAGCGGTCGTGCCGAGTCTGGGGGAAGGGCTCTGAATTATTGCGTTCAGTCAACTCATCCAGCACCAGAAGCAGCTGAGGCAGCATCAGCTCAAGATTTTCCATCCTATTTACAGCCGGCATCTCATAGCTATTCATCACCTTCAACTGATGATGTAGGTCTTGCGCAGACTGATCTATATCCCCAGTCGGCAAAGTCTCAACCCAAAACCTGAATGACTTGGGTAAAAAAACCTCACTACCTGCATCTGCCGCTCTCCTCTTGGGCAGATAAAATGGATTATTGGCCCTTGTCACAACCCCCCTCCACTTCTATATTTGTACACACTTGCCATATTCCCCGTCTGCTGCCTGCTGTATTCTGCGCGTAACTATTCAGCGACCCCTATTACGAGGCTGTTTTTACGGCAGGGGTCGGAGTCGATTGCGACGAAAATCAGTGCATTTACCGACAATGTCACCACAATTGACCCCCGAACACCTACTGAATAGTTAAATCTGCGCCTTGATTTCACACCTCCAAAGCGCAACTCAACTCAACTTATTTTAGTCCAAGGCTATCCGAAGTATAGACACAATCCGTACAGGGCATATATCCAAACTATATGTGCATCGGAAATTTCAATTGAATCAGAGGTCGATTGATATAGCCGAAACAGCGTAATAAGAGTATCTTAGCGGATTCTAAAATTCGGGCAGCCTAACGCACCGGATGGCAAAAAAAATAACCAAGCACTTAAGTCAACAATTGACCGGTGCTGTTTTATTGAAATGAGTCCTTTCCGCGACGGAGGAATATCCATGACGGAAGTAATCGCAACCAACCAGACTATCCTGGTTGTCGGCGGCGGTATCAGTGGCATGACTGCCGCGTTGGAAGCCGCCGAGACCGGTAAGAAGGTCGTGCTGGTTGAAAAGCGCCCCTTTGTTGGTGGCCGCGTCACCCAGCTCTATAAATATTTCCCTAAGCTCTGCTTTCCGACCTGTGGTCTGGAGATCAACCAGCGCCGGGCAAAAATGAACCCTAACCTCACCATTGTGACAATGGCTGAGGTGACCGGGATCAAGGGAGATGCTGGCGATTACACCGCCACGGTGAAAATCAGCCCCCGCTATATTAATGATAACTGTACCGGCTGCGGCGACTGCGGCAAGGCGGTAGAGGCTGAATTCGATAACGAATTCAACTACGGCCTTGGCGGCATGAGTAAGCGCAAAGGCGCCTACCTGCCCCATCAACTGGCCCACCCTCAGCGCTACGTTATCGACCCCGCCATCATCGGTACCGATGACGCACAGAAAGCGAAGGATGCCTGCAAGGTCAATGCTGTTGACCTCGACATGCAGGAAGAGACCATTGAGTTCAAAGCGGGTGCCGTTGTCTGGGCCACTGGCTGGCGTCCTTACGATGCCAATAAGATCCAGCCTTATGGCTACGATCGCTTTGCCAATGTCATCACCAATGTCGAATTTGAGCGTATGGCTGATCCTCAAGGCCCAACTGGCGGTAAGCTGGTTCGTCCTTCTGACGGCAAAGAAGCGAAGAGTGTCGCCTTTATCCAGTGCGCTGGCTCCCGCGACCACAACCACCTGCTGCACTGCTCGCGCATCTGCTGCATGGCCACCCTGAAACAGACCCATTTTGTTCAGGATGCCTGGGGTGATGAGGGCAAATCAACTATCTACTATATAGATATCCGCTCTATCGACCGCTTTGAAGAGTTCTATCAGGACGTAAAAGATAACACCAACGTCTCCTTCATCAAGTCGAAGGTCGCCTCGATCGTTGAAAACAGCGACAACGGCAATCCCGTGCTCCACGGTGTCGATACTGAAGGCTACAACCGCTACGCTGACGAATACGACCTGGTAGTTCTGGCTGTGGGCATGGAGCCCAGTGTCGACAAGGGCAGCTTCCCGGTAGACATCGTAGTCAATGAAGAGGCTTTATCGAGCCTGCACCTGAGAATGGCGGCGTCTTTGCTGCCGGTTGTTCTTCCGATGCACTGGATGTGAACCGCGCTGTACAGCAGGCCACAGGCGCTGCACTGCGCGCCGTCCAGGTAGTCAATCGCGTTGCCGGAACGGAGGGTTAATACCGTGGCAGAAGAAAAGAAATTTGCCGGATACATCTGCACTGGTTGCGGCATAGGTGATCGCCTTGATGCTGGCCAGCTTGAAACCATCGCTACCCGCGAAGGTAAGATGGCAGAGTGCAAACAGCATGAGATGCTGTGCAACGCCGAAGGCGTGCAGATGATCCGTGACGACATCACCGCAGGCGCGACTCATATTATGATCGCCGCCTGTTCACGCCGCGCCAAGGTGGAAGCGTTCAGCTTTACCGAAGTGGCCATGTCCCGCGCCAATCTACGTGAAGGTGTCATCTGGTCGCGTCCAGAAGACGATACCAACACCGAGACCACCCAGGAGATGGCGGATGACTACATCCGCATGGCCTGCGCTGAGGTGAAATTCATGACCCTGCCTACCGCATCCGGTGAGCAGGAGCTGAACAAGAACCTACTGGTCGTTGGTGGTGGCATCACCGGCATGACCGCAGCGATCGAAGCCGCAGCTGCCGGTTATCCGGTTCACCTGGTAGAGAAGAGTGGGGCACTGGGCGGTAGTGCAGCCGACTACTACAAGTCCATTCCGAACCGCTCTCCTTACAGCGAGCCTCAGGATACCGGCATCGCGCAGATGATTGCCGATATTGAGGCCAGCAACCAGATCACGCTCTATCTCAATAGCACCGTAGCCAAAACATCCGGTGCCCCCCGGCCGTTTCAGCGTCGATATCGCTACCGAGTCGGGCTCTAGCAGCAACATCTCCATTGGTGCCATTATCCAGGCAACCGGCTTCATCTCCTACGATCCCAGCGAGCTGAGCCAGTACAACTACAGTAAAAGCGCCGACATCGTCACCAACGCCGAACTGGAGAGACTGGTAAAAGAGGCCAACGGCAGCGCCATCAAGCGCCCTTCCGATGGCAAAGAGGTGACGGCGGTCGCTTTTGTCCAGAACGTCGGCCAGAACTCTACTGAAGATGGTCAGCTCAACTACCACAATGGTATCGGTGACCTGGTTGCCATCAAACAGGCGATGTACTTCAAAGAGCTTAACGGCGACTGCGAAACCACCATAATGTTCGACAACTTGCGCACCCCTGGTGCTGCTGGTGAGGACTTCTACCGTGCTGGCCAGGAGAAGATGATCACCTTCGCCAAAGCGAATGTCAGTGAGGTGGTAGCGGGTAACAGCATTGAGGTGAAGTTCAACGATCTGATCCTCAACGAAGAGACCTCTGTGCAGGCTGATCTGGTGGTACTGGATGTCGGCATGATGCCCAATACCGGCCCTGATCCCTATGCACAGCTCGCTTTTGATGAGGCCGAAGAGGACTCTGCCGAGAAGGAGACCTTGCGTGCAGCACTGGCAGTGGCACCGCCCTCCATCCTTAATCTAGACTATCGTCAGGGCACCGACCTGCCGCACCTGAAGTACGGCTTCACCGACTCGCACTTCATCTGCTTCCCCTATGAGACCCGCCGTACCGGCATCTACGCAGCAGGCCCAGTACGTCGTCCAATGGATATGCGCCAAGCAGCAGACGATGCTACCGGTGCCGCCATGAAAGCGATCCAGGCAGCAGAGAATGCCGGACAGGGACGTGCCGCACACCCTCGTGCCGGAGACCTCTCCTATCCCAGCTTCCGTAAAGAGGGTTGCACCCAGTGTAAGCGCTGTACTGTTGAGTGCCCATTCGGCGCTATCAACGAGGACGAAAAGGGCTTCCCTCTCTACAACGAGGCACGCTGCCGCCGTTGTGGTACCTGCATGGGTGCCTGCCCGGTGCGCGTTATCTCCTTCGACAACTACTCAATAGAGACCGTCGGCCAGCAGATCAAGGCGGTCGAGGTACCCGAAGAGTGGGACGAGAAGCCACGTATCCTGGTGCTGGCCTGCGAGAACGATGCCTATCCTGCACTCGATCAGGCAGCAATGAACGGTGTCGAGGTTAATCCCTGGGCTCGTATCATCCCAGTTCGCTGCCTCGGTTCAGTAAACCTTTCATGGATTACCGACTCACTGAACAACGGCTATGACGGCATCGTACTGATGGGCTGTCAGAAAGGCGATGACTATCAGTGCCACTTCGTGCGCGGCTCCGCCATGGCGTCTGAACGGATGAGCAAGGTGGGTGACACCCTGCAGACACTCAACCTTGAGCCAGAACGTGTTGAGGTTTACGAAGTCGCCATCACCGATGTGGAACGCGCTCCCAAGCTGATCAACGACATGGCCGCCACGGTCGAGAAGATCGGCCTGAGCCCGTTCAAGTTCTAAGGAGAGTTACAAATGAGTGACCTCAATACAGCAATGACCGAAAAGTATCGCACCAGTTTCCTCAAAGAGGTTGAGGTAAACGTCGAAGAGGGTGAATGGGTCAAGATGTGCATGCAGTGTGGTGTATGCGCAGGCTCCTGTCCTCTGGGCAAGCACTGGGCGCATCCGCCTCAGGAGATCTTCATGATGATCCGCGCTGGCAAGCGCGAGGAGGTCCTGAGCTCTGACTCCATGTGGATGTGTACCTCCTGCTACAACTGTATCGCACGCTGCCCACGCGGCCTGCCGATAACCCACATCATGCACGGCCTGGCGCACTATGCCCAGCGCCTCAACCTGATCCCGAAAAACCAGCCCACCCAGCGTTTTGCCAAGGTGTTCTGGGACAACCTGATGAAGAAGGGGCGCGTCAACGAATTGAAGCTCGGCCTCTCGCTCTACTTTATCGACGGATTTGGACAAGGGGTGAAAAATGCCTTGGCCAACCAGAAACTGGGTCAGAACATGATGAAAGCAAAGCGCATGAGCCCAATGGAGATCATCGGTGGCCACGGCGTAAAGAGTCCCAGCAACCTGCAGAAGATCATTGCCAAAGCGCAAGAGATCGAAGATGCCAGGATCCAAGGCAACAGCTAAGCGAGGAGCAAGCGAAATGGCTAAGAAAGAAGTTTCATTCTATCCAGGGTGCTCCTCACAGAAGGGAGCCTCCTCATCCAATCTCATGCGTTCAATGGACGCCTTGTGTGAAGATCTGGATATTCAACTCAACGAAATCCCCGACTGGAACTGCTGCGCGGCTCCATCGGCTATGGCGGCGGTGGTGAACTGCCCCGTCTCACCTTGGGGGCACGCAACATCGCCCTCTCCGAGCAGCACAACGCGGGACAAGAGTTTGTTGCCACATGCGCCGCCTGCTGGCTTGCCACCCGTGAGGTGGAGGAGCGTCTGAGTCATGACAAGCAGATGTTCAAGGACGCCAACACCGCGCTGGCGCTGGACGGACTGGAGTACAAGGGCGAGACCAAGGTACGTCATATCGTCGAAGTACTGATAGAGGATATCGGCTTTGAAGCGATCAGGGCAAAAGTTAAGAAACCTCTTGAGGGTCTCAAGATTGCCGGTTACGTTGGCTGTCAGACCAATCGTCCCTTCGGTATTGCTGGCGAGTCTTTCGAGAATCCCCTCTACCTGGACAATATGATTGAGAGTGTCGGTGCCGAGAGCATCCCCACCTATGATAAAAAGGTACAGTGTTGCGGTGGCGCACTCGCCTTCTCCGAGCCGGGAAAATCTCAGGAGATCATCAAAGGGATAATCGAATCTGCCTATGATCACGGGGCTAACATGATCACCACACCCTGCCCCCTGTGTCAGGCCAATGTGGAGATCTACCAAGACCAGATCAACGCCACTTACGGTACCAAGTTCGATATGCCGGTAGTCTACTACTCGCAGCTGATGAACGTCGCATTTGGTCGAGATGCCAAGGATGCCGCTCTGAGCGGACAGTTGATCAAGTCTAAGGAGCTGCAGGATATCGCCGACAAGTAACACTTGTTGACCTATCCACAAAAAAGCCCTCGACCGAGGCTTTTGTGGGCACCGTTCTTTAAAAGCTGGGACTCTGAGGTAGTCAGGTATTAGAATAGTAGTAACCGTTCACAAAAAACAGAAGAAACTATTGTGATGATAAGAGTGCTTACAGTTTTACTTATTACCATCCTGATAGGAGCGCAGAATGTTTCAGCTGAACAGGTTGAGCGGATGAAGATAGGCGTGTTATCAAAAAGGGGCACCGATATCACGTACCAACGTTGGTCTGATACTGCCAACTACCTGTCTAAGAGTATCCCTCAGTACCAATTTGAAATCATTCCACTTGGATTTCAAGAGATTGAACCCGCTGTAAGGCGCGACGGATCGATTTTTTATTAATGAACTCAGGCATGTATGGGAACCTCTCATTCACTTACGATCTCTCTGCTGTAGCCACCCTGAAACGAAAAATCCTCGATGTGGGTTATACCAAGTTTGGCAGCGTTGTATTCACCCGCGCCGGGCGGCGTGACATTAAAAGTTTTCAGTCACTGGCAAATGAACGTGTTGCTGCCGTCAATGAACTCTCATTAGGTGGATGGATTGCTGCTTTGCGTGAATTTAGTGAGGTAGGTATATCCACTGAATCCTTTGCCTCTCTCAACTTTCTCGGCACTCACGATGCAGTGGTCTATGCCGTTCTCGACAAAAAGGCTGATGTGGGCATTGTCAGGACAGATACCCTTGAACGTATGGCCCAGGAGGGGGCCATCTCTGTTGATAGCTTTAAGGCGCTGCCAATCCCTGCGGAAGCCAATATCCCGGCGAGCAGCTACCGGGACTTCCCCTTACTGCTCAGCAGCAGGCTTTACCCCGAGTGGCCAATGTCGAGACTACCCCATGTACCAGCAATAATTGCTGAAAAGGTATCTTCTGCCTTGCTACTGATGCCGACCGATTCTCTGGCAGCAGTAAATGCAAAGATCATGGGCTGGACCATACCCCAAAATTATCGCGAGATTGACATTGCCTACAGCAAGTTACGGGTTGGAGCCTATGAGCAGCTAACTGATTACTCCATTATCGACGTAATTGCACGCTACTGGAGTTATTTTCTAACCGCTCTGTTTTTAATGAGCACGATGATCATTACCACGCTCTACATCATCACTCTCAATAAGAAACTAAAACGCTCACAGGAAAAACTCAAGGAGTTGGCAACCCATGATGATTTGACCGGCCTGCCAAACCGAAAACTGTTCATGGAGTTAGCGCAAAAGTATATTGGTATTGCTAAACGGGAAGATAAACAGATCACCATCATATTCCTTGATCTCGACCTATTTAAAAATATTAATGACATCTATGGGCATGGCGCAGGGGACGCTCTGCTTAAGGATATCTCCAGCCGGATCATCAAGGCCCTGAGAGATAACGATATCGTAGCCCGGATTGGCGGTGACGAATTTTTACTGATGCTATGGAATGTCGCCTCGAGCGATGAGAGTGAAAGAATTCTGAATCATCTGTTAGAGGTGGTCGCACTACCGATGCTGCTACAGAATGACCAGCGGGTTGAGATCAGCTGCAGCATTGGTGCCAGCAACTTTCCCTCTCACGGGGAAACTCTTGCCCATTTGATTACCAAAGCGGATATCGCTCTCTATGAGGCGAAAAACAAGGGGAGGGGTACTTATTCTATTTACTCAAAGAAGCCTGAACAAACCCTCCCTGAGTCCGGCGCAGCCTCTACCTGATTGCAGTCCCGCCCCTCCTGGAATTCAGGCTTGAGCTAAAATGAGGGTAACTGTTCAGCTGGGTTTGGGGTCGGAGTCGATGGCACACATCCATGTGGGCCATCGACTCGACCCCAACAATAACTGAGTAGTTATAAGGCAATGTCATAGAGCAACCTTGCCTTTCACAACCGGTGACGAAGGGAGACTCAGTCGTCAGACTCGTACATCTTGTCATCCTGGGCCTGCTTGCGGGCGATCTCAGCCTCACGGCGCATATCCCACACCTCTTGGCGCTTCTCAACGCGCTCCTCCCAGGCATTCCCCTTCTCCTCGATGGTACGTTCCCCAAAGAAGGCCTGTTTCATGAAGCGTATGCCAAACTGCATCAGCGCTACATCTTCCTCAGCCAGCACTTCATAGGCGCTGTCACCCAGGTCGTAGGTATTGCGGAACTGGTCGCTGAGTACAAAACGACGGAAACGATCCGTATCGTAAGAGGCCATGAAGAAAAGCTGTAGGGTAGCTTCAGGCAGGTTGCCAACAGCAGCACCAGATGAGCGCTTTTTCAGCTGGATATCCAACCAGTCGCGATTATAGCCATCATAGTCGATGATACCGAGCTCCTTGCGGTACTCAGCGATCGACTGCACCTTATCCTCTTCATGCCCTTTACAGTGATCCTCGTTGATCATGAAGAAGGCCGCTGCATCTTCTGTGGCATCTTTCTCCTTTATCGCCATGTGTCCCAGTGGATAGTAACGGCAGGCGGTAGGGCGGTCACCATAGATGGAGCAGCCCTCTTCGCGCACAAAGAGGCAAGCCCCCTCATCATCGGTACGCATCTTGATGCCCGGCATCCCCTGCTGATCCATCTGAAATGGGACGGTGTGTGCCTTGAGGAAGTCACCACTGGACATACCCAGGTGATCCTTCATCCTGATTACGTCATAAGGGGTAAGGGTGACATCAGCCCGCTTACAGCAGGCGTTGAAGCAGGAGACACCCTTATGACAGCTAAACTTGATCTCTGTGCTGAGATCGAGCTTCTGGGGGGCCAGCTGGCTCTCATGGGGAAGGTCGAATTTTTCACTCATGGATAGCCTCGGTAACTCATTGTGTATATTGATATTAATTACGAATAAACGCAAATGAACGGGGGGCGGTAATTGCGCCTTAGGTGGTAGCAAGGATAGTACATACCGCCAAGCTCTCCAACAACTCACCTAAGAGCCTGTCCGACACTTGCGTTTAGCCATGCTCAAACAGGGGGAAATATAGCCCCTCAGAGACGAAAAAGCCCGGGCACCTCGCGGTGCCCGGACCCTTCTAGCCACTAGGCCGTCAAATAGTACTTATTTGAACAGCTTGGACTTGTCGACCAAGTCAACGTGGGCACGCTTGAAGCAGGTCCACTCTTTGGTCTCTTTGTTGTAGATGGAGTTCACGAAGCAGTGCCAGTTCTCCTCATCAACGAAGTTCTTGTCAGCGCGGTAGTAGAAACCGGGATAACGAGACTCTTGACGGAACTGAATGTGCTTCATGTGAGCTTCAGCAGTCAGGATGCGGTGATAGTTTTCCCAAGCACGAAGCAGCTCGTGGAGATCTTTAGCACGCATATGGAGAGCATCCTCTTTGAGGTCACTCAGCTTCTGCTCTGCAACTTCCAGCATGTGGGCGTTGGTGGTGTAGTAGGTAGCGATACCTGCAACATACTCATCCATCAACTTCTGCAGACGGAACTGCAACATTTTGGGCGTGATGAATTTTGGGTTAACGTTCGATCGCGGTGCTGTATCCTTGTGCTCAAGGTAGTTAACGAACAGGACGATAGATCTCCTCAACCAACTGATCAACCGGAGTATCAAGCTCTGGAGTCCAATCCTGGTTGTCCATAACGAACTTGACCATGGATTTAGCACACATACGACCCTCGGCGTGTGAGCCGGAGGAGAACTTGAATC
>MOXH01000068.1_pt1 | contig 18021 bp, 21 predicted proteins | sample 1471181 | NCBI WGS metagenome assembly MOXH01 (sample SAMN05806436, study PRJNA327811) | mollusc metagenome | isolation source: Phylotype A (SB4) bacterial symbionts from gill | host: Thyasira cf. gouldii | place: Canada: Bonne Bay, Newfoundland | collected 2010-05-07
ACGATTTATCTATTGATCCCCTCACCCCAACCTCTCCCCAAAGGGAGAGGGAGTTAACGGGACAGCAGTGAGTGATTATGCATTTTCAATTAGCACGAAGCGAAGCTCCATCCACTATGGCAAATTTCAGATATAGACGTATTATGTAGGTATAGCTATCTACCCGGTCAGAAAATAAATGAGAAATATCGGCGGGGGCTTTTCAATCAGCCAAGGAGTCACCCATGAACCCTGAGAAGGTTGTCTTCGGTTTTTTCATCGTCCTTGCTTTAACCTTGAATTTCGGTTTCTTCGTCGGTGAGATCGATAACCCGGCCCACCACCATGTCTATGAGCTATTTGCGGTGGTGGTGGTCAATCTGGTGGCGACTATTCTCAAGTTTGGTGATCGTACCCAGATGGGGGCGGTGCTCCTGGCCACCAGCTTGGTTGCGCTACTGCAGTTGTTGGTCGCGACGGTGGTCTGGGGTGTGGCGGAGCACGCTTCCAACACCGGGCTGACGCCGGTGGTGATGGCCAGTATCGTCTCCCTCTCCGGCGGCGCCATGCTCGCCAATGTGATATCGGTGGTGCTGCTGGTGATCGAGACTGTGATGCTGCGGCGTTGAACATTATCGCCACCGGTTAAGCGATGAACATCATCTACATCATCCTGCGGCGTATGCGCCGTCCTCTGCTGACGCTGATTCTGGTCTATGCCCTGGCGATACTGGGGCTGGTGCTGATACCCGGTCAGGATGGTGACGGCAATCCCTGGCACATGGATTTCTTTCACGCCTTCTATTTTGTCAGTTTTATGTCCACCACCATCGGTTTCGGTGAGATCCCCTATCCATTCACCGGTGGACAGCGCATGTGGGTCGCTTTCGCGCTCTATGGTTCAGTTATATCCTGGATTTATGCGATTGGCACACTGCTCGCGTTGGTGCAGGACAGGACCTTCCAGCAGGCGGTTAGGGAGAATCTTTTTGCCCGTCGTATTCGGCATCTGCCGGAGCCGTTCTATCTGATCTGCGGTTATGGTGAGACCGGTAGTGCGCTGGTGCGTTCTCTTACTGACCGGGATCAGCATGTCGTCGTAGTTGATATTGATCAAGATCGGGTCAACCTGCTGCAGTTGGAGAATCTGCGGCAGTATGTGCCCGCCCTTCATGGGGATGCCTCTCTACCGGTGCATCTGCTTGAAGCCGGGCTGGAGCATCCTCTGTGTGAAGGGGTGGTGGCGCTGACCAATAGTAATGAGGTCAATCTCAAGGTGGCCATTACCAGTAAGCTGCTGCACCCGGATATAAAAGTGATATGTCGTGCAGAGTCTCGTGATATCGAGAACAACATGGCCTCTTTCGGCACCGACTACGTCATTGATCCCTTCGACACCTTTGCCAATCATCTGGCGATTGCACTCCAGGCACCAGGACTCTACCTGCTTCATGAGTGGCTTTCGGGTATGAGTTATGAGCCGTTGCATGAGCCGGTCTATCCTCCACAGGAGGGACACTGGATCATCTGCGGTTATGGTCGTTTTGGCAAAGCGGTCTACCGTCGACTCAAAGGTGAAGGTATTGATCCGGTGGTGGTGGAGTTTGAACCTGAGTTGACGGCTGCTCCCGAAGGACGATTCGTGGCCGGGGGACCGAAGCCTCAACACTGGAAGAGGCAGGGATTGATCAAGCAGTGGGGCTGGTGGCAGGTACAGATGATGATGCCAACAACCTATCCATCATTATGACGGCAAGGGTGCTGCGATCTGACCTGTTTGTAGTGGCAAGGCAGAATAGAATGGATAACCACGCCATCATACAGGCAGTGAATGCAGATATGGTGATGCACTCCAGCACTATTATCGCCAACAAAGTACGGGTACTGCTCGGGACACCTCTGCTCCATGAGTTCATGAGCCTCTCGATGTACGAGAGTGAGGGCTGGAGTTGTGAATTGATCAGCAGAATTACTGCGCTGGTTGAATCCAAGGTGCCCACAGTATGGGAGGTGGATATCACACCGGAACAGGCTTTGGCGGTCTGCAGCTCAGTGGAGCGAGGAGTGCCGGTGGCGCTACAGAGCCTGATATCAGATCCTGGAGATAATCAAAAAAAGCTTGCCTGTATTCCGCTATTGGTAAAACGTGACAGCAGTACCACCATGTTGCCGGAGGAGGGTTTTCTGCTTAAGCCGGGGGATCGGCTACTGTTTTGTGGTCGTGAATCGGCACGGGACCGACTGGGATGGGCGCTGCAAAATACACATGCTCTCGACTATATTTTGACCGGTGAGGTACGGCCTCAGGGTTGGGCTTGGCGCTTGTTTCGCAAGGTGCATTAGATAGCAAATGGGTGACTATTCATTAGGTCTCTGCACAAAAAGCCTGTTACTAAAAACAGCAAAATAATCAGATACTAATGCTGCTTTATCTTTTTTCATCGGACGGGTATTGTCTTCCATGTATGGAGTTGTCACTGCAGTTGTAACTTAAGAATAATAATTAAACCTTGGGCCGCAGCAACACTCTAATAATTATAAATCATTCAAGAATTCCGATGGAGGAGTAGCGTATGGCGCATGTGGTCGTGTTGGGTGCGGGTACTGGGGGTATGCCTTGTGCGTACGAACTGCGTGAGAAGCTCGGTAAAGAGCATGAAATCACCATGATCAACGAGCGGGAGGAGTTTCAGTTCACTCCTTCCAACCCCTGGGTGGCCGTAGGCTGGCGTGATCGTTCCAGCGTTACATTCGATATACGTCCTCACCTGGAGCGTAAAGGGATAAATTTTATCGCCAAGCGTTGTGACAGGATCGATGCCGAAACCAAAAAACTGGAGCTGGTGGGTGGTGAAGTGGTCAACTATGACTACTTGGTTATCGCCACAGGCCCCAAGCTCTTTTTTGAAGAGGTTGAAGGTGCCGGGCCGGATGTGGGGAACACCGAATCGGTCTGTACCGTAGATCACGCACTGAACGCCTATGACTCATACAAAGAGCTGCTTGAAGATCCTGGCCAGGTGATTATCGGTGCCATGCCGTTTGCCAGCTGTTTTGGTCCTGCTTATGAATTTGCCTTCATCATGGATACAGATCTGCGCAAGCGCAAAATCCGTGACAAGATACCGATGACGTTTGTCACCTCCGAGCCCTATATCGGTCACCTCGGTCTGGGTGGCGTCGGTGACTCCAAGGGTTTTCTTGAGTCCGATATGCGAGCCCACCATATCAAGTGGATCACCAATGCCAAGGTGACCCGGGTGGAGAAGGGCAAGATGTTCGTCGAACAGTTTGATGATAGCGGCCATCTGATAAAAGAGCACGAGTTGGAGTTCAAATACTCAATGATGCTGCCCGCCTTTAAAGGTGTGGATGCGGTGGCCAATGTTGAGGGGTTGTGTAATCCCCGTGGCTTTGTTTTTGTCGATAGCCACCAGCGTAACCCGACTTATCCAAGCATCTATTCAGCAGGTGTATGTATCGCTATTCCTCCTGTTGAAGCTACGGCGGTGCCTACCGGTGCGCCCAAAACAGGCTACATGATCGAGTCGATGGTGACCGCTATTGTTCATAATATCGCTGACGAGCTGGCGGGTCGTGAGCTCTCAACCAACGCTACCTGGAATGCCATCTGTCTGGCAGACATGGGTGATACCGGTGCCGCCTTTGTCGCACTGCCGCAGATCCCCCCACGTAATGTTGCCTGGTTTAAGAAAGGTAAGTGGGTACATATGGCAAAGATTGCATTTGAGAAGTACTTTATCCGCAAGATGAAGAGAGGAACCTCTGAACCTATCTATGAGAAGTACATCCTCAAGATGCTGGGTATCGGCAAGTTGAAGTAGTTATTTGCCATTTAGCAATAAAAAACCCGATTACTGTGATCGGGTTTTTATTGCGGGGCACTTTTTGATAATATTCTGGTTCATATTATTCACTGTATGCCATAGAATAAGTTTAGCCAATTTAGAACAGCACAGATCATTGCACAGGCTCTCTCTGGGCTGCAATAAGAAAAACCGGTATATGAAGGAGAATTGATCGTGACACCCCTATTTAAGATCAGATTCACCGGCCGTTTGCTTCCTGACGTGGATAAATCGCATGTCATCCTTGCATTCAGCAGGCGCTTTTCAATGCCGCCGGATAAGGTTCGCCAACTGTTGGCAAAGGGGGAGGGTGTCACCCTCAAGAAGGGGCTGGATCAACAAAAGGCTGAACGCTACCGGAAGGCGGTCGAAGAGCTTGGCATGGAGGTGGCGCTGCTACCGATGGTCTCTCCGCCAGCAGCACCGGGGATGACCCTTGAAGCTTTAGATGAGAAGCCGGAGGCACCCATCGTAGATAGGGCTACTCCTGAGAGTAATAATGGCTTTGCGGAGAAGCTGCAACAGGCCACCGGACAGCTTTCACTGGAGCCGATAGGTGAACCGGTAGAGGAGAGTATGGATCAAAGCACGGAGACAAGTGGCGTCACTGGGAGTGCGACTGCCTGTCCCAAGTTGTGGGTCTGAATCGATTGATGCGGGGAGCTGCCAAGCGTGCGGTATTGTCATTGATAAATATGTGTCAGTGCAGGCGCGCATAGCTGACGCAACCGCAAACAATGGCACCGATGATAAACAATCCAACCCCTATGCAGTTCCCCAGTCTGAGCTTATTCAGGAGGGCGCACTGGGCGATTTCAGCGGCCCGGTAGCGCAACCGATAGGGCATGGTTGGCAATGGATATCCAGAGGCTACTGGCATTTTCGACAGAATCCCTTTGCCTGGATCGGAGCCATAGTGATCTGGGTGGTTCTCTCCTCGGTTCTCGGAGCCATTCCATTCATTGGCCCGATTATCTCACTGGCACTCACCTTGCTTTCCCCTGTGCTTCTTGCCGGTTTTATTCTTGGCGCTCAAGCCAGGAGCAGGGTGGTGATTTCCGGGTGAGACATCTGATGGCCGGTTTTTCATCTAACGTTAAACAGCTGCTTCTGGTGGGGTTACTCTACCTCGTCGGTTTGATCATCATTTTTGTTGCTCTGGCCTCTCTGGCGGGTGGGCTCTTTATGCTCAGTGGAGAGACTCTGAGTCAAGGTAATCTACCGCCGACCAGTACCATAGTGCTCGCTGTTTTGGCGGGTATGGGTTTGACCATTCCTCTGATGATGGCGTACTGGTTTGCCCCGGCACTGATTGCGCTTGAAAATATGTCAGCGATAGCGGCCATGAAGCTGAGCTTTGCCGGTTGCATAAAGAACATCCTGCCATTTCTACTCTATGGGGTGATCGGACTTATCTTTATGATTATTGGTGTAATTCCTGTTGGCTTGGGCTTACTTGTGGTGATACCGGTTTTGACTGCATCGATGTATACCGCATGTAGGGATATCTATTACAGCTGATGAGTTTTAGGGACTGAATATGTTCACCGCTTTACCGATGGATAGGTAGGCATTTGCTCGATACTGCGCGCCAATATGAAACCCCGGAAGGTATCGATCTTCAGATGCGTATTGCTGGGCCGGTGGTGAGAGCCTGTGCCTGGGCTATCGATCTCGTCATTCGCTTTGGCCTCTATGGGGTAATATCGATACTCTTCGCCTTTTTGGCGGTGTGGGTGTCGCGTTTATCCTTATTGGAATCTTTCTTGTCGAGTGGTTCTACCCAGTGATTTTCGAAGTGAGAACGGGGGCAACACCGGGTAAGAAGGCGATGGGAATTTTGGTGGTTCACGATAATGGCACGCCGGTCTCCCTCTCCTCGTCACTGATTCGTAATCTTCTCAGAACCGCCGATTTCTTCCCTTTTCTCTATGGTTTTGGCCTGCTGGCCATGCTTTTCAATCACGAGTTCAAACGGCTTGGCGATATGGCTGCTGGCACCCTGGTGGTATATGGCGATAAGTCGGTTGAGCGTATGGCACTTCCGATGGTGCAGGCACTGCGGCCTCCTGCCGGTTTGACCGGTGATGAGCAGCATACACTGTTGGCATTTGCCGAGCGCAGCAGTGTTCTATCGGATGACAGAAAAGCAGAGCTTGCCGATATCCTCTCAAATATAACCGAGTGCCAAGGGTCGGCAGGTGTGGGGAAACTTCACGCCTATGCCAGTTGGCTTGCTGGTGGGCACGAGAAATAGATGCGACAGCAGCGTTTTGAACAGCAGTATGGCGACCAGTGGCTGATATTGAAGCAACTGCTGGATGATCTTGAGCGCTCCAAACGCAAACGTCAGCAGCCAGTAGATGCGCTGGAACAACTGCCCCACCTCTATAGGCAGGTGTGCAATCACTATGCCCTGGCGCGCAGTCGCCACTACAGTCCGGCGCTGGTGGATCAACTCCACGACCTGGTACTGCGTGGCCACCGGCGACTTTACAGTAGGTCAGGTGCAGGTCTATGGCAGTTGGTCTCCTTTATCGCCTCCGATTTTCCTGTGACACTACGGCGTAATGCCCGCTATTTCTGGCTGGCGACAGCACTCTTTCTTCTGCCGGGATTGCTGGTGGGTGGCTACTGCTACTCCAACCCGGAGATTATCTACAGCCTGCTCGACAGCACCGAGGTCGCCTCCATGGAGTCGATGTACGACCCGGCAAACCGTAAGCCGGGGCGTGCGATGGAGCGTGGATCTGAGACCAATTTTGTGATGTTCGGGGTCTATATATCCAACAATATCGGCATAGGTTTTCGTACCTTTGCAGGCGGTATTCTCTATGGCGTGGGCACCCTGTTTCTACTGCTCTTCAACGGCGTGGTGATTGGTGCTGTTGCCGGGCATCTCACCCGGGTGGGATATCAAGAGACCTTCTGGCCCTTTGTCAGTGGCCATGGATCATTTGAGCTGACCGCGATTGTTATCTGCGGCGCGGCGGGGCTGATGCTGGCTCATGCCCTTATCGCCCCCGGACAGCTGACCCGCCTGGGCGCGCTCAAGGCGGGTGCCAAGGAGGCGCTAAAGTTGGTTATGGGTGCGGCATTGATGTTGGTGGTGGCGGCATTTATTGAAGCTTTCTGGTCATCCAGCAGCGCTGCCATTGGGGTTAAGTATACGGTGGCCGCCCTGCTGTGGCTGATAGTGGTGCTCTACCTTGGTTTTTCCGGCTCGCGTACCGCCCGGAGGGGTGATGGATCTTAATAAGATGACCGTCACCGTTCGGCCGCGCAACGCCTGGGAGGGGATTGATCTTGGCTTTGCCATGGCGCGTCACTGGCTTAGGCCATTGTGTATGCTCTGGCTGGGGTTGGCTCTGCCGGTCTATCTGCTGGCGGCTCTGCTGCTCTCTGATTACCCCTGGGGCGTGATTATGTTGGTCTGGTGGCTCAAGCCACTCTATGAACCACTGCTGCTCTTCTGGTTGAGCCGCAGGTTGTTTGATGAAGCGCCTAGGGTGGGCGAGGTGTTGCGCCAGAGCCTGAGTATTGTCCGACCGCAACTGTTTGCCAATCTCACTTGGCGGCGTTTCAACCCTAACCGCTCATTCAATATGCCGGTTGCCCTGCTGGAGCAGCTTAAGGGCAAGGAGCGCAAGAAGCGTGTTGCTGTCCTTGGTCGGGGGCAGCATGCGGGTACCTGGTTGACCATTGTTGGAATCCACTTTGAAACGCTACTTGAAATCTCCTTTATGGTGCTGCTGATAGTGCTGCTGCCGGAGGAGCTGCGCTGGGTTGATATGGAGAGTTTCATCTTCTCACCTGGGCCACTGGAGGAGTGGCTGCAGCATATCGGCAGTCTACTGGCCATGTCTTTGATCGCCCCCTTCTATGTAGCGGGGGGGTTCGCCCTCTATCTGACGCGCCGCAGTGAACTGGAGGCGTGGGATATAGAGATCAACTTCCGTCGTCTCAAAGCCAAAGCCAAGGCCAAGGGCAAAACCTCACGGTTTATGCCTGGGGTGGTGGTTCTGCTGGCTTCCCTCTCTCTTCTGTTGCCGGTGCCGGATGGAGTGGCGGCAGAGATGAGCCACCAAGAGGCGAAAACAGTGATTAAAGAGGTGCTGGCGCAGAAGGCGTTCGGCAAACTGGAGAGCGATAGTTACTGGAAGTATATCGGCAAAGAGGATGAGCCGGATGATCAGGAGGCCACCGGGCTGGCTTGGCTAATTGAGCAGCTAATCGATTTTATTTCAGGCTTTACCAAGGGCTTTGCTGTTATCGGTGAATTTTTGATGTGGATCGTCGGTGGTCTGGCGATTGCGCTACTGCTCTACATGATTGCAAAAAACAGGGACTGGTTCGCCTTTGGCGCTCGCTCTAGTGCCGGTCAGAAAAAGGAGGCTACTCTCTCTCTCTTTGGCCTTGAGGTGGCCCCCGACAGCCTGCCGGAGGATCTTCCCGCCGCTATTCGACATCTACTCGATGAGGGTGATCTTCGAGGCGCGATGAGCCTGCTATATCGTGCTGCCCTGGTAAAGTTTATCCATCAGGATCAACTGGAGATCCCAGCCAGTGCTACCGAGGGTGAGTGCCTGCAACAGGTGGTTGCAGTCAGGCCCGCTGATGAGGCCGCTCTTTTTCAGCGGCTGACAGGGCACTGGATTGCACTGGCCTATGGCCACGAGATGCCGACAGCCGAGTTGGTGGTGGGCTTGAGCGGTGAGTGGGAGAAGCTTATTAGTTGGAAGGGGCGAGAAGGTGAGGGATAAGTTATCCATAGCCCTCGCTGCCTTTCTGGCGGCGCTCTTGGTGGCAGGGGCTGCTTGGTGGTTTTTGAGCAATTTTGAGAGAGCTACCCGAGAGTCCCGTAGCGCGGTATCCCAAGAGGCGAGGAAGAATCCACTACTGGCGGCAGACTATTTTCTTTCACGCATCGGCATCGAGAGTGAAAGCGTCAGCGGCCGTGGCCAGCTGTTGAAGATGCCACAAGAGCCGGGCCTTCTGCTGGTCAGTCACCTTGGCCCGAGCCTGCCCCCGGAGCGAGAGACGGCACTGCTCAACTGGATTGAGGATGGCGGCCATCTGGTTATAACCCCGGAGCAGGAGTGGGACGAAGAGAGTGAGAGCAGCGGTAATCATCTGTTCGATGAGTTGGGTATAGAACTGGTTATTATTGATATGGATGAGTTGAAAGATCAGATAAGTGGGACCTCCTCAAGTGAGAAGGCCAAATTAACGGTCATTGACTACCCCGGGGTCGAGCGACCACTCAATATCGCTTTTCAGTCCCAGCGCATTCTTCTTGATTCAAAAGAGCAGGCGCAGTGGGGTGGCTGGGATGAGCAGGGCGGCTATCATCTGCTGCAGTATGCCATTGGTCAGGGGCGGGTGACGGTGTTGAGTGACAACCGCTTTCTCACCAATAACCAGATTGGAAAAGAGGACCATGCGCTGCTGCTCTGGTTACTGGCGAGGAACCATGATCGCGCCTGGTTGCTCTACAGTAGCAATATGCCCTCACTGATCAGGCTACTTATGAGTAATGCACCTCAGCTGATGGTTGCCGCACTTATTTTGTTGTGGCTGGCAGTGTGGCATCTGGGGTTGACCAGTGGACCGCGCCTTACCGCTAGCACTTTTTTACGACGTAATCTACTGGAGCACCTACAGGCGGCGGCCCTATTTTCCTGGCGCATCGACCGTGGCGAAAAGATGTTTGAATCATCGCGACGAGCCGTTGAACAGGAGTGGCAGCGGCGTCACCCGATACTGGATCGCTTGGACAGGCGAGGGCGCTGTGAGTGGATTGGGGAGCAGACCGGCCTGAGTGCCAGGGCGGTTGAGTCGGCACTTTACGGCGACTACTCCGGAGAGCAGGAGTTTATCAGGATCAGTTCTCTACTACAGAAACTGGTGATGAGGAGATGAGAGAGATTATGAGTGACAGTGAGCAGAGCGGTATCCCGGATGATGTACTGAATAAGGTACGCAGCCTGGAAGGGGAGATACAGAAGGCGGTAATCGGCCAGCAGCAGGTGATTCGTGAAGTGGTTATCGGGCTGCTGGCGGCGGGCCATGTACTGGTAGAGGGCGTTCCCGGATTGGGTAAAACCCTGCTGGTACGCAGTATCGCCGCCACAGTCGGAGGCGATTTCAGTAGGGTACAGTTTACCCCTGACTTGATGCCGAGCGATATCAGCGGCCACATCATGTTCGATATGAAGAGCGATTCCTTTCGTGTACGCAAGGGGCCGGTCTTCTGCAACTTTCTCTTGGCGGATGAGATCAATCGTGCCCCGGCGAAGACACAGTCGGCGCTGCTGGAAGTGATGCAGGAGCAGCAGGTGACTATAGAGGGTCGCTCGTTCATCCTCGATAAGCCCTTTCTGGTACTGGCCACTCAGAACCCTATCGAGCAGGAGGGCACCTATCCCTTGCCCCAGGCGCAACTCGATCGTTTTCTGATGAAGGTATTTATCGACTACCCGACTCTGGACGAGGAGCATCAGATGGTGCGGCAGGTGACTAACAACGCGGTCGGCGATCAGCTCGATATCTCCGCCATCACCACCCTGCTCAAGCCAGAGGAGGTGGTTCAGTTGCAGAACTATACTGCCAGTCTGGAGGTGGATGAGGAGATTGTTGCTTATGCGGTGCGCATTGTTCGTGCCGCCCGAGACTGGAGTGGCATAGAGATCGGCCCCGGTCCTCGCGGTAGTATCTCACTGCTGCGTGCCGGTCGCGCTCATGCGCTGCTGCAGGGTAACCGCTTTGTTACACCGGATGATGTCAAAGCGGTGGCACCAGCGGTACTGCGTCATCGCCTGAAGCTGACTACCGATCTGGAGATCGAGGGCTACAGCCCCGATGATGTGCTTAGGGATATTCTTGCCAACGTGGATGCCCCCAGAGTATGACCCCCAGTCGGCAACTACTGATGGTTTTTCTTCTGCTGACGGCAGTGGCGCTGGTGGCGGCGTTCCTACCCTGGTTGGGATCGTTCTGGTGGGCGCTGGCAGGGATCACCTCGGGTGTTGTGCTGCTCGACCTGATTACTGTTCATCGGCAAGTCGATATAGAGTTACGCCGCGAGATCAGGCACAGCATCCCTGTCGGTGCCTGGTCCCAGGTCACCTTGAGTCTGATAAATAGAGAACAACGTTCGTTTGCTGTTCGTCTTCACGACCATCACCCTGCCTGGTTCGAGGTTGAGACCCTCCCCTGTGAGTTGATCCTGCCTCAGCGGCAGAGAGCCAAGGTCAGCTACCGTGTCCGCCCACTGCGGCGTGGGGATGGTGACTTTCCCGGCTGCGACCTGCTGCTGCTCTCCCCCTTGGGGTTCTGGCACAAAAAGCGTTTTATCCAGCTGCAGGAGCGGGTCAAAGTGTTCCCCAACTTCCAGGAAATTAGCCGTTATGCTCTGCTAGCCACCGACCATCGCCTCAGCCAGATGGGGGTGAAACGGCGACAGCGGCGCGGCGAAGGGAGTGATTTTCACCAGCTGCGTGAGTACCGCCCCGGTGACAGTATGCGCCAGATCGACTGGCGGGCCACTTCGCGCTACCGCAAACTGATCTCTAAAGAGTACCAGGATGAACGGGATCAGCAGGTGCTGTTCCTGCTCGATTGCGGCCGTCGAATGCGTCACGAAGAGGAGGGGCGGGTACATCTCGATCAGGCACTCAACGCCATGCTGCTGTTGGCCCACGTTGCCGCCCAGCAGGGGGATGCGGTGGGCTTCCTCTCCTTTGGTGGTAGTCATCGCTGGCTACCACCACGCAAGGGTGGCAATAGTGTACGGCAACTGCTGGAGCGGACTTATGACCTCACCTCCAGCGGTGAGGCGGCAGATTATCTTGCCGCCGCCCGCGAGCTTATGCCCCTGCAACAACGCCGCGCCCTAGTAGTGATCATGACCAACACAAGGGATGAAGATCATGCTGACCTGGCCGGTGCTGTACGGCTGCTACAGCGCAGGCATCTGGTGGTGGTGGCCAATCTGCGAGAGTCTCTGCTTGATGAAACCCTGGCTAAGCCGGTACGCAATTTCGATGATGCCCTGCAATTTCATGGAGTAAACCAGTACCTCGATAACCGTCGACAGGGACTCGGCTCCCTGCGTCATCAGGGTGCGGTGATCCTCGACCTACTGGCACCCCAGTTGCCGGTGACCCTGGTAAATAATTACTTGATGATCAAGGCGTCTGGTTCACTTTGATTTACAGTGAAGTATTGCTGATAATTGTAACTTCTCAATAACCCAGTCAGATAGATAACTTTCAGGTGGGTGTTACTGCGCCCCCTATGGCACGGACTTTTTGAGAAGTTAGCGATAATTATAGTCACCAGGATGTGGCAATACGCAGTGCTCAACAAATATGAGAGATGTAGATGAGAGTTTTACTTTATAACGAGATCAAACCCGCCAAAATTCCCGGTTTCAAAAAGATGAAGGCCTACCTGGAGGCGGATGATTTTCGATCAGCCGAGGTCAAGAAGGTGGGGGATAATCTCTATCGTGCGCGCTTGGATCGAAGCAACCGCCTGCTGTTCGCAATCCACCACTACCAAGGGGAAGCTCATGCCCTGATATTGGAGTGTATCAAACAGCATGCCTATGAAAAATCACGCTTTCTCAATCGTGGGGTCTTGGTGGAAGAGTCCAAGATAACTCCTGTGGTATCGCTCGACGAGGTGGCACCAGAGCCGCTGATCTACGTTAATCCTGATCACTCTACCTTCAACATGCTGGATAAGATCATCTCTTTTGACGAGGTTCAAAGTGCTGTCTACGCACTCCAGGCCCCGCTGATTATCATCGGTTCGGCTGGCAGCGGAAAGACGGCGCTGACACTGGAGAAGATGAAAGAGGCCGTGGGAGATATCCTCTATGTCACCCGTTCTCCCTATCTGGTGCATAACTCAAGGGATCTCTACTACGCCGACGGTTATGCCAATAAGGATCAGCAGATTGATTTTCTCTCTTTTCAGGAGTACCTGGAGAGTATCCATGTGCCTGAAGGGCGGGAGATGCATTTCAGGGAGTTCTCCAGCTGGTTCGCCCGCCGCCGCGCAACCAGCGGCCTGCGGGATGCCCATCAGCTATTTGAAGAGTTCAAGGGAGTTATTACCGGCCCGGCTACCGATGCCTCCTATCTTGGGAAGGAAGCGTATCTCGGGTTGGGAATCAAACAGTCCATCTTCTCCCCTGAGGAGCGGGAGCAGGTCTATAATCTGTTCGGCAAATACCTGGAGACTATGAAGGAACAGGGGTATTACGATGCCAATATTCTCAGCCATGAGTATCTGGCAAAGGTAGAGCCGCGCTACGATTTTATCGTTATGGATGAGGTGCAGGATCTGACTAATATCCAGATGCAACTGATCCTGAAGTCACTGCGTGATCCGAGCGGCTTTATCCTCTGCGGCGACTCAAACCAGATCGTACACCCCAACTTTTTCTCCTGGTCCAGTATCAAGAGTTATTTCTACAAACAAGATAGCCCAGCGCCACAAGGGGAGCTGATCCGTATTCTCAACACCAACTACCGCAACTCTCCCCAAGTCACAGAGGTGGCCAACCGTGTTTTGAAGATCAAAAATGCTCGCTTCGGATCTATCGATAAAGAGAGCAACTACTTGGTGAAGAGTAACGCCCACAACACCGGGAGGGTGATTTTGCTGCAGGATGAGGAGGGCATAAAGGCCGAACTTGATCGTAAGACCCGCCACTCCACCCGCTTTGCCATCATCGTCATGTACCCGGAAGATAAGGCTGCGGCAAGTCGTTGGTTTGGTACGCCGCTGGTCTTCTCAGTGCAGGAGGCCAAGGGGCTGGAGTATGAGAATATCCTGCTCTATAACTTCACTTCGGGAGAGGAGCAGCGTTTTCGTGAGATCACACGCGGTGTGGGGCATGACGATCTTCAGCAGGAGTTGACCTACGCCAGGACCAAGGACAAGAGCGATAAATCTCTCGAGATCTATAAGTTTCATATCAACGCCCTCTATGTAGCAATCACCCGTGCCGTGCGTAATATTTATCTCATCGAGCGGTCAACCGGGCAGCGCATGTTTGATCTGCTCGACCTGCGTCTCTCTAACGAGGAGCTGCAACTGGATAAACAGGACTCCAGCCTGGATGAGTGGCGCCTAGAGGCGCAGCGGCTGGAGCTCCAGGGGTAAACAGGAACAGGCAGAGAGCATTCGCACTCAGATCCTAAAACAGAAATCTGTGCCCTGGGAGGTACTGCACAGCGAGACGCTGGATAAGCTCCAACACCAGGCGATAGAGGAGAACAACAAAAAGGCCAAGGTCACCCTCTTTGAATACGCCTTGGTCTATCGGGATCAACCCTATATGAATGCACTTATCCTATCAGGCTTTGCACCCGCCAAGAGTCCGGAGAAGGGGCTGAATAGGTTGAATAAGAAGCACTTTCTGCCCTATGAGCTGAAACATCCCGGTGCTGTACTACGGCAAACTGATCAGTTCGGAGTGGACTTTCGCAATCTCTTTAATCAGACACCTTTGATGATCGCCAGCCGCCTCGGAAATGAGGCTCTGGTCAGGGAGTTGAGGGCACGGGGAGCGAATACCGAGCTGATCAATAATGCCGGATTCAATGCCTTTTTGATCGCCTTGGAGCAGGCTCTTGATGATCAGAAATACAGCAACAAAAATTGGCGGGTGTTTACCGGCTGCTGGAGCCTGACTGCCTCGATATCCAGGTAGATGAGCGCCTGATCAAGCTTGATAAGCGCTCCATGGAATTTCTTATGCTCAACCTGATGATAGCGATGTTCTATACCCGGATGGGGAGGGTAATCACTCGTTCACTGGGAGGATTCCAGAGCCGTGATTATGTTGAGGTGCTTGAGCACTTTCCTGAGCACCTCCTTCCTGCCCGGCGAAAAAAAACGGCCCTATATCTCCAGCATCCTGTCAAAGAACGAGGTTAGCCGTGATGACAAGTACAATCGAAAGCTCTTTCTTCGCGTAGAACGCGGTCACTACATCATCAACCCCGGCTTGAGCCTGCGAGTGGAAGGCGAGTGGCGAAGTATCTATGAGCTGCTCTCTTTTGATAAAATCTCTCATGTACATGAAGATCACCAACCCTATTGGCATAAAGACTTTGATTACAACGCCGTGGCTCAGCATCAAATAAAACGATATGCAGGCAGGATTAAAGCATACGCCGAGACAGGACGCTGGAATGACTACTTAGGTTTACACACTTCTTAAGTGAGTGTGGCGGTATGAGCTTCATTAAGCAGGTGATTTCGCAGTACCAGGTTGATGCGAATATTATTGCAGTCGAACTGACGGAGACCGCCATATTCAGAGACAAACTTGCTGTTCTTGATTCTCTAACCCAGCTGGAGGATTACCATATAAGTATCCATTTGGACGACTTTGGCACGGGTTACTCCTCCTTAAGTTATCTTAATAGTTTTCCAATCAGTGCAATCAAGATTGATAAGTCATTCGTATCAAAAATTCCTGATAGTCATCGAGAAGAGCGGCTCGTGAAGGCATTGATCCTAATGGCCAGAGAATTGAAGATTATGGTTATTGCAGAAGGTGTGGAGCAAGTCGAACAGATAGATTATCTAAGGGATAAGGGCTGTGACTATGCGCAGGGCTATTACTTTAACAAGGCCCTGCCTAATAGTGAGGCAACAGAGATTCTCAGGCAGCTATATCCTTTGAAAAACCCCATGGATTAACTCCCTATCACTGCTGTCCCATGGCTTTTTTTCACGACACTCAATATAACGGCAACGGTGGCTCACTTAAAGTAAGGGCTTGCTGCTCCAGGGTGGCGATATGCTCCTGCCAGTACTGGGGGGTGTTGAACCAGGGGAAAGCTGCCGGGAAGGCGGGGTCTTGCCAGCGGCGGGCCAGCCAGGCGGCATAGTGGATCATGCGCAGTGTGCGTAGAGGTTCAATCAGAATCAGCTCTTTGGCAGGCAGTTCATAGAAGGTGTCGTACCCCTCCCGCAGATAACTCAACTGTAGCGCCATCTCGTTTCTGTCACCGGAGAGCAGCATCCACAGATCCTGGATGGCAGGGCCGCTGCGACAATCATCCATATCGACAAAGTGGGGGCCGCTGTCGGTCCAGAGGATATTACCGGGGTGGCAGTCACCGTGGAGGCGAATCTCAGTGTAGTTGGCAGCCTTGTCGAACGCTTCGTTGATCTGCCCCATCAGTTGCTCACTCAGGCGGCGATAGCTGTGCTCCTGCTCGATCGGAATGTGAGCGTTCTCCAAGAGGTAGGCGATGTTCTCTCCTCCCATCTCTCCCGCCGTGATGGTGGGACGATATGAGAAGCGCTCGCTTGCTCCCAACTGGTGAATACGGCCAAGAAAGCGGCCAATCCACTCCAGGGTATCCGGATCTTCCAGCTCCGGCCAGCGACCACCACGCCGGGGGAAGAGGCTGAAACGAAAACCTTTAAATTGGTGCAGGGTGTCGCCGTTGCTGCTGACAAGAGGGGCCACCACCGGGATCTCATCCTCCGCCAAGTCGAGGGTGAAACGGTGCTCTTCAAAAATGCATTCATCACTCCAGCGATCCGGGCGGTAGAACTTGCCCACCAGAGGGAGATCATCCTCTATGCCGATCTGGTAGACGCGGTTCTCGTAACTGTTGAGGGCGAAGAGTCCACCGTCCGGCTGGTAGCCAACAGACTCCAGCGCGTCGAGCACGGTGTCGGGTGTGAGTTTGTTGTAGGGGTGGCTGGAGCCTTGCCCCAGGAGAGACTCTTCAGGCGTATCAGACACTAAAGCCTGCTTGGCACAAAGCCTGTGCCAATGACTTGGGGTTGAAACCGTTGATAATTTGTTTGCCTATAGTAATGACGGGAACACCCCGTCCACCGATGCGTTGAAAGTCGCTGAAGGCACGGCGGTTACGCTCTATATCGAATTCGACGAAGGATATCTTGTGCTGCTTGAGATACGCCTTCGCCTGTCGGCAGTGGCTGCACTGGCGAGTGCTATAGAGAGTAATTCGCTCGGCCTTTTTCATCGGCTGACTACTTGGTGAGGATCGATTCCGCTTCCAGATACTTCTCAGACGTTTTCGCGATCACGGCTTCTGGAAGTTCCGGCCCAGGAGGGGTCTTATCCCAATCCAGGGTCTCCAGGTAGTCACGCACGAACTGCTTGTCGAAGCTGGGAGGGCTGATGCCGGGGCGGTACTGGTCTGCTGGCCAGAAGCGGGAGGAGTCGGGGGTCAGCACCTCATCAATCAGGTAGAGCGTTCCCTCCGCATCCGTGCCAAACTCAAATTTAGTGTCGGCAATGATAATGCCCTTTTCGCGGGCGTAGGCGGCACATTCGGTGTAGATCTTCAGGCTGACATCGCGTACCTGCTCGGCCAACTCCCGCCCCACCAGTTCGACAGTCTCCTCAAAGCTGATATTCTCGTCATGGGCACCGACTTCTGCCTTGGAGGAGGGGGTATATATCGCCTCCGGTAGTTGGTCTGCCTGCTGTAGACCTGCGGCTAGCTCGATACCACAGACACTGCCGCTCTTCTGGTAATCTTTCCAGCCAGAGCCGATCAGGTAACCACGGACAATCGCCTCAATCGGCAGGGGGTTCAGCTTGCGTACCACTAGAGCCCGGTCGCCCAGTAGCTCGCGTTGTGCGGCATCGGGTACCACCTCTTCCAAGGCTTTGTCGGAGAGGTGGTTAGGGATAATGTTGCGAGTACGCTCAAACCAGAAGTTGGCTACACGGGTCAGCACTTCGCCCTTGCCAGGAATTGGCTGGGGCAGAATGACATCAAATGCGGAGAGACGATCGCTGGTGACGATGAGCATATGCTCCTGGTCCACATCGTAGATATCCCGTACTTTTCCACGGTTTAGCAACTTAAGGTGAGAGAGATCAGATTCAAGTAGTGCATTGGGTTGGTTCATGGTTCATAGCGTATGTTGTGTTGGAAAACGAAATTATACCCATTTGTCTCCAGTCTTTATAATCTATATGTAATTTCGGAATTCGGAACAGAGATATGAGCGATATTTTAGAGAGTGAACAGGCCTATCTGACCGCCTTTCGCGGTAGCTTTACTTCAGCCCTGCGTTGGCACCATCTGGACTGACCTGTGGCAGCGGTTGCGGCAGCAGTCGGGGATTGACTGGTATATCTACGCCATTG
>MOXH01000069.1_pt1 | contig 17947 bp, 20 predicted proteins | sample 1471181 | NCBI WGS metagenome assembly MOXH01 (sample SAMN05806436, study PRJNA327811) | mollusc metagenome | isolation source: Phylotype A (SB4) bacterial symbionts from gill | host: Thyasira cf. gouldii | place: Canada: Bonne Bay, Newfoundland | collected 2010-05-07
ATGCTGCTAGCCGTCCACGCGTGCCCGCCACCCTAATCCACCAAACCCACCAGCAATAAGTAGCAGCAACAGACCCGTCAACTGTTTAATTGTTGCCGCTGTAGCGGTCTGAGGCAGTTGACCAAAGACCTTACCGGCACGCCAGCCATGAGGGAGATTGGTAGGAACAGCCTTCTCTGACCAGCCCTCACTCTGTGGTCGCACCGGTGTTTTATCCACCGCTACCAGACTGGTGTACCTGCTCACCAGTTGATGCGCTAAGGCGACATCCAATACGGCGGTACGCACCTCGGACAGCGCCCTTCCACCGTGGACTTGCGCCATCAGATTGGCGATCTTGCTGCGTGCCCATAGTAGGTGGATGCCACTGCTCTTGCCGCCACCCTCCATAGCGATCTGCTGCTGCCAGGATTTCCCGGCTAATCTACCACTCATCTCGACACGCTTGACCGTCTTATCGAGCCTCACCGCCAAAACCACCGGCTCACCCAAATAGAGATCGGGGATACGTTGTGGCCAGATTTCAACCGAGTCTGCAGGCCAGGAGAGTTTGATATCGGTCAACACCGGTGATTCGAGCTTGGCAAAGAGGCTACTCATCTTCTCTTTCACCTCGTCCACCTTGCCTATATAGATGAATGCACCACGGCCAAATTCGGCGGCGCGTGTCATAAAGTGGCTGTTGGGTGCCGAGCCTATGCCCACAGTAAAAAGGCGGCTCTCTCCCAAACGCTGCTTGATAACAGAGAACAGCGCCCCCTCATTACCAACACTACCGTCCGTAAGAAACACCACCTGACGCAGAGCGCTCTCTGATGCCTGACTGACTAAGGCGCGCTCCAGGGCAGGCAACATCTCGGTGCCACCACCGGCCTCAAGGCCATCAACATAACGCACGGCACGCCTTAGATTCCCCTCATCTGCGACAACAGCCTCTCTAAACAGGGCATGGGTTTGGTGATTAAAGCTGATGATATTGAAGCGATCTGTCACCGCCAGCCGCTGTAGCGCCAACTTTACCGCATCCGTTGCCTGGGCAATGGAGTCGCCGTGCATTGAACCGGAGGTGTCGATCACAAAGATCACCTCCCGGCTCGGACGTGCCGCCAATGGATCGCCTCCTACCGGAGGCATCACCATCATCAAGGCGTACTGTTGCTGCCCCCACGTCTCGCTAAACAGTGCTGCCGAAGGTGCGTCTCCTGCCTGAGGAACCCAAGTGAGTTCAAAGTCTCGATCTGCCGGAACCTTATCCGCTTTCAACTTGATGCGGTGAACACCCCCACTCTCCCGTACCGTTTCGATTTCGTGATAACTGCTTTCAAGACGGGCCAATGGAAAACCTGCGGCCAAGCTGGCTTGAATGGTCACCGGGTTGATAGCGCCCTCTGCCGGGTCTACTACCGGTGGCGTAATGCGCGATGCATCAGCCACCTGACTCGTACTATCCGCCCAACCACTGGCGCTAAATCCGTCGATGGCTGACTCGCCCTTGGGTACGCCGGGAATATAGCGTGGTGCCACCACCATGGGGAAGCGTATAGAGAAGCGCCCCTGGTCATATCGCAATGTCTGCTGGTACTCGATTTCAACAGTCACCTCTTCACCAGCGGCGATATTGGCAACGGCTGTAGTGAAAATATTTGGCCGCTCCTGACTCAACAGGCTGGCTCTCTTACCTGCCAACTTTGCCTGACGGTAGATCTTCTCCGCTTCTGCCTTCTCCTCTATTTGACCTTCAATAATGCGCTCACCAATACGCAGTTTCATGCGATCAACCGCTGCATTTTCAGGCAAGGGAAAGACGTAGACCCCCTCCACCCAACCGGCCCCCGGATTGCGAAAGCGCTGTTTCACCGTGACACGGGCAGACATACCGCTGATATTCATCGCCACATCGGTACTTAGCTGAGGTGCGTCGATACTCCTTCCGCCGCTTGCCAGCTTCAACAGCAGACTGCCACGCTGCACCTCATCAATAGAGGTGGATGGCATACCACTCATCTGCTCACCGGGCTCAGCGTGGGCAGGCGTACTAATAGCAAACATGAGGAGAACCGAAAAGAGCGCCACCAGCAGTCCTACACCAACAGAGGCCAAAAAGGTCAACAGCATATCTTTCATTAGTAAATCAGCGCTTTTACTGGAACATAGTGAACCCTCCTATCTCTCTTTTTTCCCTGTGGACGCTTCCAAGATCCCAAAAGACGGTAGCTTGAGCGACTTACACGCTCAGGTGATCCATAAAGAAACACCTCGCTCAATGGCTGGATGATTTTGCTCATGCTCCACTCCTGCGACAGAAGTGGATCAGCACCCGCCGGTCCAAACCAAGACCCTCCAGATCTTCTGCTGCATATCGGGCCTGACTCTCTCCATAGATCCCCTCGATAAGATGGGCTGATTCAAGCCCATGAGCCATTAACTGCCGCGTCACCACCTCAACCCGGCGTTTTGACAGTGACTGGTTAATAACACTGCGCCCCCGCCTATCGGCATAGCCATCAACATGGGTATCCAACCCCGGCAGTCGTATAAGTGCGTTGGCAAGACGACCGAGCTGTTCACTGTATTCCTTTTCCAGAGCGGCACTACCGCTACGAAAATGTATCTCCAGAACAAAACCGTCAGCAATCGCATCAAGCTGGACGGCGTGAAGTACCCGACTCCTGCTTAGGGCCTTATCAAGCTCAGTCAGCTGAGACTCATTATCCTGTAGCCGTATATCCAACTCCTGACGCTGTTGCTCCCCAACATTCAACTCCACTTCCAACTGCGCCACCCTCGTCTGGGCCTTGCCAAGCGCCGCCTCCCAACCCACTGCTACGGCCCAACAGCGCGCCACCGATAGCACCGACCACCAGCCCGGCTGGCCCGCCTACAATGCCACCCGCCAGAGCACCGGCCCCCATCCCCGTCAACTCCTGCCCCTCCACCTCACTCTGATAATCAGAATCGCTCCCCATCGCCGCTACCGGGGAGATCAGAACCACTCCTGCCAATGCGGAAACAGCCAATAACTTTTTCATCTCTTCTCCTTATAATCATTGGGCCAGCGTACCCTCCATGGTAGAAACGGCTTACCTGCCTGCGCCGGATACTCATTATGTGTAAGTCATTAAAGCGGAGCGAGGTGGCATCACCCTTGCGCTGACAGGGCAAAGTGGTGGCAAAAAATGGCATAAATGTGGCAGTACGAATGCAACTGCAATAGACGGCTATGACAATAGGGGGGGGGGTAGCTTTTGTACGGCGGCTGGCTGCGTCATAGGTGCTTTGGCTGATATGGCCGTTGGCATCGGTCACTTCCAGGGAGTTGCCACGGCTGTCGTAGGTAAAACGGGCTGCCTGCCCTCCAGGGTCGATGACGGCGGTAAGGTTACCCCAGTCGTCGTAGCTGCATTAGGTGAGGGTCAGGAGGTTGCCCTTGGTATCGTGGTGATAGCGGGTGATACGGCCCAGCCCGTCGATCTTTTCGGTGATGTTGGCGTAAGTGAGGTTGCGACCCCTCCTCTCCACTGTTTTGAAAACGCAACAATTCGAGACCTGAGCCCATTGATGTTCACTGATTGTGACCTACAAGGATCAGATTATTCATGTTGGGCACGATTACCACCTTGAAGAGATGGCCACTTACGAAGATTCAGAGCGTGGCATCAGTGTGCCGTCCGGTTTCAGGCTCAGCGAGAAGACAGGGCACTTGCGATGAGCTGCAGCGCTGCCGGGGAACTTCTTCAGTAGGTCGAACCTCTCAGTATCATCGGCATCTTTAAGCATTCGGTTCTGAGTTTTGCCGGTGTCAGCTCTTTTGTCTACATTTTCTCAGAGGATGTCGAATGCCGGGTGGACTCCCCTGAGGTTTATTCAGCGGCAAGGGTATATTGGAGGTTGTGCAATAGGGCCGTTGGGAATACCTGTTCAGGTGAGAGCCGTTACGAGGTACACTTGCCCTAAGCCACTATGTGAGGTAAACACAATGAAACAGATTTTTTCCACAATGATGCTGATCCTGCTCTCTATTACGGTACTGCCTCAAGCAGCACTGGCAACCATGGCTGAGCCTGAGCCGGACTTCGATAATCCACGGAAAATCGTCATCTCCCTGAGTGAGAAGGATGAAGGCCGGGTCAATGCTGTTCTTAATAATATCATCAATATTCAGAAATTCTATGAGCAGGACTTCGTGCAAATCGCAGTGGTGGCCTATGGGCCCGGCATTTGGGCCGTGCTCAAGGATTCACCGGTGCGTTCACGCATCGAAAGTATGCTGAAGTATGAAATTGAGTTCGTCGCCTGTGGTAATACGTTGGACGGTATTCACAAGGAAAAGGACGCTCTGATAGATGGTGTCGGCTGGGTACGCGCCGGTCTGCCGGAAATCGTTGAGCGGCGACTCTCCGGCTGGGTTGATATCAACCTTAGCCGATATGCGGTTTCTTTCTCATTGACGGTGGGCAGAATGCTGTCCACTGTTGTTAACACCAGCACCCATTAACACCAGGACACCCATCACTTAAACAGCACTAATCATTAACACCAGGACACCCATCACTTAAACAGCACTAATCGTAACTTCTCCATAACCAGTGCAGATGGATAACTTTCAGGTGGGTGCAGTGACGCCTTTTCAGGACGTACAGCAGCAGGGATGCTGCTGTGAGCGTACAGGGGGTCTATTCACAGCGTCTCCTGAAAAGGTGTTACTGCACCCACTATGGCACGGACTTTTTAGTGCTTGGGGTCGGAGTCGATTGCGCCGTAAAAAGGTGCATTTTCCACCCATCTTGACGCAATTGACTCCGACCCCTGGTGGAAATGGCACCCAAATTAGGTATAGCTGAATAGTTACTTGTTGGTTTACTATCTAATTTAAATAGCTTTCTCAATAAACCGCGATCTGTCTTCCGCCCTAGTGAACTCGGATTCCCCGCGCTAGGTATTTACCTCCCAGGCAAGCCAGGGCATGAATCTACAATAAAAAAAATGATAAATCTATTGATTTTTTAGTCAGTTACAGGCCATTATTAATAACTACCTAAGGTTTTATATATGGCTCCAAAAAAAAATCCCACAAAAGGACCTCGAGAAAAAGGTCATCCTGCTCAAGAAGAAGATCAAAACGGTCACCTCCCGCCTTGATCAACAGGCTTCTGTACAGAGCAAGCTGAGCAGTAAATTCAAATCACTGCGTAAGGATACCCGTGACCTGAAACAGAACGATAACGGGTTGGCGATCCGCCTGCAGGATCTCACCGATTCGGATGCTGAACTACTCGATATGTGGCAGCAGCTGCAACAGACGGGGAGTCAACTCGAACAGCAGCAGTCCCACCTATCCCACGCACTATCGACGATCCAGCGGCAGGATGACGACCTCGACGCCAGACTGGTGTCACAGCTTAAGCAGCACCAGAAACTAGCACATGCCACTAAGAAGCTCAGCACAAAGCTGCGCGACCTTGAAGAGAATGCATCACTGACTGAACGTAACAGCGGAGAGCTGGAACAACGCACCAACGATCTGGAGCGCAACGCCACCGAAATCAGCGGCAAGCAGCAACAGCTGGAGGAGCTCTCCCGGCAGTTGAACGAGCGCATCGAACCCCTAGCCTCCCTCCAGGTGGACAGCCGACTTGACGATCTGAACCGCAGTGGCGATGCGCTGGAGCAATCCCTGAAAGGGGAACAGGAACGAATCGAAGCGCTGACACATGCCAGCGAATCGCTCAAAGATCAGCTTAACTTGGCCATTGATAATACCGGGGCCCTTGAGGAGCGCATTGCCACTCTGAGCAACCGCGACGATCAGCTCGGCCGTGAGATTGAAGCGCTGCAAGCTGAATTACAGGGGAGAGGTGCACCGCACCAGGAACAGCTACAGGCCCAGGAGAGCCAACTGGTCAAACAGCAGGAGCTCATAGCCAGCACAGTTGCCGAGCAAATAAGGGCAAATGACGGTATCAACAACCGACTGGGTACTCTGGATGTCGACCATCAATCCGTTGCAGAGAGGACCGATACGCTCCGGGCACAACAGGCAGAGCAGGGTGCCGAGGCGGACAAGCTTCAGCAACGTCTGAGGCAGCGTACCATTCAGGGGATAGTGATATTTCTATTGGTCACTGCTGCCCTGGGATTTCTGCAATTCCAAAACTACAAGTATACAGATGCCCTGCTCCAAACGGTGGTAGTGGAGCCCACAGTGAAATCGGAAACCACTGTCGATGCCATGGAGCTGCAAGGCAAAATAGCCGAACTCAGAAATGAGTTCATTCAGCTCAGTGCCTCGGTGACGCAGGTTACTGAATCAGTGGATAAGATCAGCACCGGCGTTGACCCGGAGCTACCCGGACAGGTTAGTGGACTGACCGAGACCACAGAGACCCTGACCCAGGAGAGCCTACAACAGCAGCAGCAGAGTGCCCGGTTGCAGGAGAGCCAGGAGCAGATGCAGACAGCGGTGAAAGAGATCGCCAGCGAGGTCAAGTCCCTGGAGGAACAGCTCTCCCAATACCCCGCCGCCACGGTCGCCATCCAAAGCCCTGAAGGCAAACAGTGGTTGAAAGCCCAGCAACTGGGTCTCTACACACTACAGATGCTGGGTGTTCACAAGCGGGAATCCCTTGCCCGTTTTATACGGCAGCAGGGCATTGAGGCAGATAGCGCCATCTACCACACCCAGCGTCAGGGCCAGAAATGGTACGTGCTGTTCTATGGTACCTATGAATCAATAACTGAGGCCAGAAACGCCGCCAAGTCACTACCCAGGGCGTTGGCCGACCAAAAGCCCTGGGTCCGAAAGATCCCCAAAACGGGTGGTCTGTTCCCCTTGGAGCCTGTCCGAGAATAGGGGCGGTAGCGAGGAAAAGCCTTTTTGAGTCAGCTTTTCGATTAAATGAGGCGAATATTGGGCATATTTAACGGATTTAACTATTCAGCGGGTACTCGAAGTCGGAGTCGATAGCCCATATGAATATGGACATTCGACTCCGACCCCAAACCCAGCTGACAAAACATCATCCCTTATTGGTGTTGTTCCTTTTTTCTTGACTGGATCTGTGCGACGTCGATCGCGGCGAGGGCGCCGCTCCCACGGTGGGGTGATGGTTGCGTGTGGCATCTGTCAGTTCGTTTCACCTATTTTGCCGTTGAAACATACCACTTCTCAACCCGCCAATTCACCAGGGCTTCGGGAATAAACTCCTGTTCAAGCCGACCCTTTTGTTGCTTTAGCAGGTGATAATAGAGATCGGCCTCGCCGGAGTTGAGTTGGCTGGGTGCGGCTTGTCCCGCAGTGACCTGTTCGATAACTGCATTATCATTTTGGCAGTGCTCGAAGGTCCGTTGGTCCATTAGCAGTGGTGTCAGGGTTGGCTGATATGAACGGGCAGTGGCGAGCATAGTTAAACCCCAGGTATCAATATCCCCCCAGTAGGCGAGCTCTTTATTGCTGATCCACTCTCCCTGAAGCCAGCTCAGATTGAGACCGGCACCGAGTATGGCAAGGGTATCCGGCAGCGGTGGCAGCTGGTAGAGAGAGCGTTCATTCTCCACGATCAACAGGTGACTGCCGGGCAGTGGGGTAGCGGCCAGATCGCTGCTTCTTACCCGCTGCTGACGGAAAGGGAGCAGCCCTGATGCCAGTGGTACCACCAGCAGCCAGTGTTCGCTCTCATCCAGCGCACCTAAAAACTGCTCCAACCCCTGCTCAGAGACTTCCGAACCGAAGCGTACTGCCAACAACTTGACCAGCAGGGTACGGTTGCGCTCAAAAAATTTGCTGTCACAGCCCGCCACCGAAAGTGCCCGCAGGGGACGACCGGCCGCGCAACCGGGTTTTAGCGCCAGGGCTACTTGGCACGCCCTAATGCTCTCTTCGGCACTGCGGCTGAGAAGCAGCTGCTTGTGCCTAACAATAAGGGGATGAAACGACTGATCGACAGCGCTGATGAGAGTGGATAGCAGCCGGTACTCCTGCCTGATTGATGCATCGCTCATTGAGGCTATCCACTCTTCGGCGCTGTTAAGCCGCCAGCTCACAGGCAGATCCACCGCCTCAGCAGTACTGCGATAGTTGACTGGCTGCCACTCCACCTCCCCCTCTGTCACGCCACGCCACTGCTGTATATGTTGCCTTACCGAGGCGGTATCGCCGCTCATAGTTGCCGCGCTGGGTTTGCCGATTGGCAGCAGCAGCGGCCAGGCTTTTGAGTCGAGTAGCTGTTGCTGCCGCTGCCTACCGTTGAGCCACTGTCGCTTCAGCCTGCTACGCAATTCTGCTGGAGATTTCATCCTGCATCCAGCCGTTTGCGCACCTGTCGGTCGAGCTCCTCCCAACTGAGGGAGGTGGTAGTAGCAAAGGGGCCACGACGGTGTACCAGGATCGCCGAACGGGTATGGGAGCGCAACAGTCGCATCTCCTTGTTGGGGGTGATAAAGAGGGGGTGCAATCCGAACTGGCGCAGCGCCTTGATAATACGCGCCGCCACCGCCTGGGAGCTCTTGGAGAACGCCTCGTCCAGCACCACGGTACCGAACAGCGGTCTACCGATACCATCGGGGCAGAGGGCATAACTGAGAGAGGCGGTAAGAATATAGCTGGCGATAATCTCCTTCTCGCCACCGCTCCCCCCCTGGGAGCCGGTGCGAACCTCTACCACCCGTTTCCCTTCCCGTTCGATCACCGCGACGGTGAACTGGAGGCGGTAACGTGGGTCGAGCAGCGCCTTGGCACCCTGGGTCTTCTTACGCTCCACTGCATCCCGCAGTAGCGCCACCAGTGCCACCAGGGCACGGTAGTGAGACTCACCCTGATCCTCCTTCAGGGAGGCACTGCGTAGCTCGCGCTGGGCACGTTGAATGGTAGTGAGGGTCTCATGGATCACCCGATGGGGTTGCAGATGGAGGTAACAACCGGCCTGAAAATCGACCTTGATCATGGTCTGGTTGAGATCTTCAATACGCTCTTCGATAATAGAAACCTGGTTATCAATATTGGCCAGCAGCTGGGTCACACCCTCATCGGATGATTTGTTCAGATACTCCAGAAAACGTTCCACTTTCTCAGGGAGTGCTTCCCGGGTCAGCTGCTTAAGCTGCAATAGATAGTTTGGAATATCCTGGATTTCGGTCCCCGCCTCTGCCAGAGCACCGGTGTCTACCTGCCGTGCGGTCGCCATCAAGCGAATCAATTTGTTGATGCTGGATGAGAGCGCACTGTTGGCGGTGTTGAGATTTTTCTGCAACCGGTTGGTCGCCTCAAGCTCCTTCGCATCCAGGCTCTCCAGCTCATTGATGCCCGGCGCTGTGAACCGTGCATTAGCCAGCGCCCTATCCGCGACTACAAGCCCACTACCCATTCGCCGGAATAGCTGTTCACCCTTCTCTATGGCTCGTTTCATCTGTGCCTGCAAGCCGCTCCACGCCTGCTCACTCTCCACCAGTTGCTGCTGGCAGCGGCTCAATTTACCCTTGGCCTCCTGCCACAGCTCTTTGGCGCGTGCAGCATCTGAGTCGGGATCCTGCAGCTGCACCAACTGCTGCTGTAGGTGGTGCCTTTGGCTCTCGATAGTGGTCAGGTCGATGTCGCTAAACTGAATCTCAAGCAGCTTGTTGAATAACTCGAGCTGCCGGATCAACTGCTGGTATTCACCTCGGCCACGATCATACTGCCGGCGTAGCTCTTTGACATTGGTTTCCATATGCTCGAGCTCATGGCTCAACTCCCGTACACGATCGCGGTTATCAAAACCGGTCATCCACCCCTCATCAAGACGGCGCTGATCCTGCTTATCAAAACGGCCATGTCCACCCGACATCAACCCTTCAACAGTCATGGCATGGGGGGGTTCTGTGAAGCAGCTCGCTACTCTCCACACAGTGGCGGTCGATATCAGCAAGAAAGGCCTTCACCACCTCACGCAGAGGATGTTTACCGTAGTTGAGCTTGCGGGTAAAACCATGGGTGAAAAAATCGGCCTGCCCGGAATACTCCGCCCCATCGAGCAGGCGCACATGGAGGCGATTATCGCGCCCGTTGACCCACGCCAGGGCCGTCTTCATCTGCTCAGCCGGGCACGATCAGTCGAAGGCGATGGCTGCCCAGGGCGCGCTCAATGGCCCCGCGCCAAGCCTGCGCTTCCGGTTTCACCTCCACCAGCTCGGCCACATAGGCGACCACCGAGTCATCTACCCCCAGCGCCTCGACCAACGCCTGTCTGAATTTGAGATAGGCAGTGGGAATATTGGAGCGGTCGTGGGCCTGGGCCTCCTGCAACGCCTGTTTGAGGCGCAGCTGCTCCTGTTCAGCCCCAAAGAGCGCACCCCCCTGCTGCTCCTGTTGCCGCTCCAGAAGCTGCAACTGTTCATCTTGGGCCTTACGCTCCGCCTTGCTGCGGAGCTGATTTTTCGCCAATGCCGGGGCTGACAGAGTAGCGTCGAACCCCAAGGCCCTGGACAGTTGCAGATAGTCATCGGCGCTGCGCTGACAGATACGATGCAGCCGTTCATGGGTTTCGAGCTGCTGCTCCAGCTGCTCTATATTGCCGCCACCCTGCTCTATATAGAGGCGGTGTTGTACTTCTGTCGTCTGCTCCAGCTGTAGTTGATCACGCCGGAGCTGTGCTGACCGGGCTTCACTCTGTTCCAGCGCCTTACCCAGTCGCTGTTGCTGCTGCTGCCACAAACCATGCCCTTGGATGGCAAACCAGATCGGCAGGATCTGCTTCAGGCGGGAGAGTTTTTCAACCTCGTCGCTACGCTGTTGACGAATAGACTCCTCCGCCTCAATCGGCAGCAGTGACCGCTGCTGGGCGCGGGCCACCTCCAGCTCGGTGTGAATCTCTGTGAGCACATCAAAACCATTCACCACATCTGCGGCCCGTTTAAAGGCCGACCGATCCTCCAGCACCAGTTCGCGAAACAGCGCATCGATGCTATTGAGCTGCTTCAAGCCAGCGGCACGGTTGAGCAGCGCGAAGGCGTTCTCTCCCACCTCGAAAAAACGCCGCAACTGAGCCAGATAGGCACGTTTGCTATCGTGGACATGGATCTGGCTCTGCTCCCGGCCAAACTGTTTCACCGCTCTTGCGCCCCCCTCGCTGTGCATATCCAGCCAGTTAGCAATGTTCTGCTGATTATCCCGGCTGAAAATCCATAGCCGCTTGAGGTCACTCATGGAGCTGCTGCTGCCACTGAGCCAGAAGAGTGCGGTCAGTGACACCTGCTGTTGACCATCACTAAAGCGGGCACCGACCGCCGTCACCGTGGCACCACTCCTGGCGATATGGGCGTTGTCACCGCTCTCGTTACCCTCTCCCGAGACGCCACGGATATAGGAGACCAGATCACGATCACTCTCATGGCCACCGGTTGAAGCGAGGTTATAGAGCGGTCGCTCGGCAATCAGGGTCATAAAGGCATCCACCAGGGTGGTCTTGCCGCTGCCGGTCTGGCCAATCACGGCGGTTCCCTGGGGATCGATATCTGTGCGGTGCAGCCCCTTGAACGGCCCCCAGTTATAGATCTCCAGCTGGTTGAGAATGTAGGGGCTGCGGGAGAGCAGCTCCCCAAAGTCCACCCCTTTGGCACTCTGCTTTGTGCTCACTCCACCACCTCCGGCTGACACTTCACCTGTTCGACAAAGGCCGTCAACAGATTTTGCAGATTCTCGGGATTGGCGATGTGGACAATCAGGGGGCGAATCATCAGCTGGCCAGCCTTATCGATCTCCGAGACCAGACCATGGCCGCGCAACTGCTCCAGCAGCTGCCGCAGACGCTTCTCATCACGGCTGTCGCTACCGCTCTCACCGAGAAACTGGTTCAGCTCCGGCATCAGATCATCCAGATGCACCACCGCTGCCGATGCACCAATACCCGCCTCCATCTCGTGGACCACATAGAGCTGCCGCAGAATCGCTGTCAGCAGTGACTGCTCCAGGGTGAGCCGCTGACGACGCACCAGTGGGTGGCTCCACTCGTCGCGCTCACTGTCGGCATAACCGTCAACAATAGTAAGATAGGCGACACCGCGAATATCATCGATCCCCATCGCCATATCCAGAGGCTCCAGGGCGGTGGTTATGGCAGCACCCGAAACGATAACGGTGCGATAGAGGTTAGGTTTACGATCCGCTTCCAGTACACCGTATTTCATCAGCTCCTGTAGCGCCGCCTTTACCGCCTGGGGGGTGGCTTCACGCTCGCCGGTGAGAGGGGCTGCCCCCTCGTCTCCACTCTTGTTACTATTCGGCTCTTCGGGTTGTTCACTCATCACAATTCCAGCTCTAGACCATTCAGCGCTTCGATGCTCAGTTCCACCTTTGGCAGGGTGAATCGCAGCAGGCCACCATCGGGGTCATCCAAGTCCACCTGCTCCTGATCCGCAGTAAAGGGAAGCTCCGCCTCCCTAGCCATAGTGAGCCACAGCGCCAGCGACTCCAGGTCGTGGGTAGGCGGAATTTTCCCGGCTATCGTGCCGATGGTCATGGGGCGACCCTCTGCCCCCAGCAGCGCCTTTGTCTCATCCATAAGTGCCTGCCGATCCAGGGCATCAAAGGAGGACCAGAAATCATCATCCATCTCATCCAGGCTGGTGCTCTGCTCCACCAGATCAAGAATAGGTTCAATCCCGCCATTAAGGTCCTTAAACCGCAGCCGCTCAATGACAGGAAAACCGCTGTTGGCAGGCCCCACCGGTGGCAGGGGGGCGGGAGCTCTTCGCACCGCCTGTCGGCTCCAGTCGATCTCCGCCGCCTGGGCAAAAGATCTCATTCAACAGCCGTCCTACCCGGTGGTGCTCGGAGGCAAGCCCTGTTTTGAGGAAGCCCTTAACATCCCGCTCGCTACGTTCACGGGCACGGATCACCGTCTCGGTCTCACTCACCAGGCGCATAATCAGCCAGCGCAGCTCACTCTGCTGCTCTCTGGTGAGCGCCTTGTGAACAACCGGCCGCCCCATCAAGGAGCGGATGCGAAGCTTCATACTCTCCAGCTCAATACTGTGGGCCAGCTGCTGCTGAAAGGCATCGAAGACCTTGCCCTCATCGGTCTGCAACAGCAGATCGTGGCCCTCCAGCAGGCTGTCCACAATATCCCCGCGATGGTGATCTTCACCTATGATGGATTGGCGCAGCCGTTGATCCGCCTCCCGGTAGGAGTCCTCCACCCGGCGAAAATCGTTACGCAGCCCCATTGCCAGGTTATAGACCTCGCGGATCGCCTCTACCGCCGCCTGCTCGGGCAGCACCGACAACTCCCCTTTTCTTACCTGAACCAGCTCCGACTCCAGCTCGGCGATCTTGCGCTTAAGCTCAGCCTCACGGCTTTTGGGATCGGGGTTAATGCTCGACTCAAGGCTCTCGATCTCCCGCTGGACAATAGAGAGACGCGAGGCGGTGGAGGTCATAATGCGGTTATCCAGGCTATCGACGAAACGAAAGGCCGACTCCAGGGCATCTGTCGCCAATAGTCGTCCCTCCCGCTCCACCACCAGCCGCCGCCGAATCCACTGGCGAATCTCCCGCCGCGCCAGCTGTAGATACTCCCCTTCAAGCTCAATCTCTCCCGCCTCGTGGGAGAGCTGCAACGCTTCACTCAACAGCTGCAATGCGGCATCAATATCGATACCGTCAAGCTTTTCACTAAAGAGCCGCCGTAGTGAACCAAGCACCAACGGCCCGGTGTGGGCGGTCAACAGCTGCCATGCCGGGTGGTGCTTTTTCAGATTCAGCAGAGAACCGGCGCTCGACTTCGTCTTTTCAGTCACTTTACAACTCTGTGATTCAACGCGTCATTCACCATAAAATCCGTCATCAGATGCAGCCCGTACACTTATAAGCCATCATCAGAAAAAGATACCAGATATAGCCACTCAATGTTGGTAAACTAACCCGACAATCACCCACAGATCATGATCAAAAGAAAACAAAAGAGAAAGCGTCCCAACACACCACCCCGCTCTCCCGGCTGGCACAGTAGCGACGATAAAGAGATCCTGCGGGGCCACGGCTAGTGGTTTCCTATCAGTATATTGTGTCATTCCTTTATCCTCTTCTTCTATGTTTGATATTATGTGTGCCATCTGTTGAATTTGATCGTTATTCATCTAGTTTCCTTTAGATGCGTTAACCGCACTTACATATAATCACTTAACGGCAAACATGAGCGGCGCGTGGTACGAGGCCAGAAAAAGCCTCTTAACTTTCCCGCGTCCGCTCTATATTTTTGTTATGTGTGGACTTATAATTCTGTTTCAGCTATTTCTGCAATCTTCAGTAGGTGCTTCTGCAATCCGATTTTCAGCGGCTTGTTGCCGTGAACTGGCACAGAAATGCGAGCGATTATTCCTGTTTTTGCATAAATGTGGTGGCTTCCATTTATTCTCTTTAATTCCCAGCCCTTGCCCTCAAGTAACCGACAAAGCCTTTTACCGCTGATAGCTTTCAAACGGCTATCTCCATTACCTTATCTTTTTCTGATACGGTAATATCCTGAACGTCTACGGATAGACAACCTTCAACAGCTTCATAAATATTGCCCAATAATTCATCGAAGGAATCTCCTTGAGTTGCGCATCCTGGGATGGAGGGTACTTCAGCCCAATAGCCTCCTTCCTCTGCTTCATGTACCACTACTTTTAATTTCATAATATTTCCTCATTTATTGAGCACATAGTAGAGTAGAACCTCAGTGCACGACCGCTGCATTGGTGAATTATGCCAATGTCCTTTAAGCATCTGGCCAGATGCCCAGTACAGCTAATCATTTCCCTTAGTCCCCTCGTCAAACCGTAAGTCGGGTTCTCCCCGTTACGGCTTACCGATGACATTCCCCATGGGCTTATCAGTAACATTTGTCGTTGAAGCATAGCCATCAGGCGAACTGGAATAGACCCAGCCGGACCAGTAGGTTCCCGTGGAGTCTCCGCGACCCCCTCGTCTCATCACTATACTTCCGTTTCAGGAAAATTCGCAATCGCTCTCGCACGAAGCCATTCAGTCTCTTCATTCGTTTGCGCTCTCCTCGCGCTCGGATATGATAGTTGGACCAACCCCGTAGTTTGGGATTGAGTTCTTTTATCATCTCTTTCAGCTCCTTGCTGTAACGTCTTCCGATAACGTCTCGTACTTTTTGGCGCATTCTCTGCATTGAGCAATCAGAAGGCCAGATCCGGCAGCTATATTTGAGCTTTGCCTTTGGCTTGCGTACCTTGCACAGGCGCAGGTGAACTCCCAGGAAATCAAAGCCATCTTTGGCTTTGGTTACTCGGGTTTTCTCCGGATGGAGTTCCAGGCCTAATCGGCCCATCATCCTGCGTATCTCGGAGAGTATCCACTCTGTGTCGGTCTTCGGGTGCAGCAAGATGACAAAGTCATCAGCATATCGAATCAGGGTTCCAGGTAGCTTGGATTGTTGCCACATCTTGTCGAACGAATGCAGGTAGATATTCGCTAACAAGGGTGAAATTACAGACCCCTGCGGCGTTCCCAATCCGTCCGGTTCGATGTAGACTCCGCCATCCATGACGCCCGCTTCCAACCATCCTTTGATGAGTTTTATCATCCGTGGGTCGCTTATCCGGCGTTTAACCAGATTCATCAGTGGCTTTTGCGGGGTTCGGTCGAAGCAGCTACGGATGTCCGCATCTACTACGGTCGCTCTTCCTCTGAAGGTGATGACCCGTTGTATTTCACGAATGCCTCGGCGCATCGCAGTTTGGACGAAAGCCGTGGGAGCACGGCAGAAAATTCGTCTCAAATATCGGTTCCATCACCAGTTTCGCCGCCATTTGGATCAGTCGATCTTTTATGACGGGGATTCCAAGCGGGCGCTTTTCCAGTTTGCCGGGTTTTTCGATCCAGCAGCGTTTCACCGGAAGGGGTCGATAGGTCTTGGTCCGCAATTCCTGTTCAATTTCGTCCAGGAAGGCTTCGATTCCTATCTCCTCTTCGATGTACTCAAAACTCTGCTTGTCTATTCCCGGCGCTCCTTTGTTCGCCTCAACCCTTACCCAGGCCTCTCTTAATACGTCTCTACGGTACAACTTGTCGTAGAGCGCGCCGAATCTCCTATCCAACGACTGTTTCGCTGCATGGGAGAGCTTGTCTTGTAAAGCTTGGACGTTATTCACCATGTTCTTAGTCTCTCGACACTCAGGTATCCTTCTTTACATTACAAACACAGTCAAAGTACGGCCGCACGCTCAAGGTGGGTTATGTTGTCCCACCCGTCATCACTTAAAGGCCGCTCCGACATCCCTCTACCCTTGGCGCCGTTCTTGCCGGTTTTATCCGACTTGAGCAGCGGTTTCCGTCTTCGGAGGTCGACGGAGGCAGTAGGACTTCAGGTCTAAGTCTCCTCTCTCTTTCCCCACATACAGATGGCATTACCCCGGGTCCCCAACAGGTTCTCTTACCCTTTCTATCCCCTGTTGGCACGGTCTTCCCCACAAGCGTAGAGGGTCGACGTGTATCCTTCCTTTCGGAAGGTTTGTCCCGCAACCGGACTCTTTCAGCTATCGTTGTCCGGCGTGATTTCACGAGGCTGCACCATTCACTTTTATGTTACGGTCTGCGGGTTTGGCTAGCACCTCTGGCTGAATACGACCTGTCCAGATTTAAAACTTTAGATGCGGGGAATCCGTTTACCGGCGGCTTTCGCCATCTGCCGTTGCCTCACTCCTCATCTTAGTTTCTCTTCTTTATAACAAGCCTCCTCGGCACATTGTCGGGGCAAGTTCAGCCACTACATTACTGCAATGACCCGCCCCCAGCCTATCCACCTGAAAGAGCAGTTGGTGGAACAAGGACTTTCACCTTGCAAGTAGAGAGGTCTTATGACCTCGTACACGTCCAAAATCACCAGCTTGCGGAAAGCAATCACTGTGCCTGCCATACATGCTGCACTTGAAAGAATGCAACCAACTCAAACCACAAGCACCACAGTAGCAAGTCTGCGTGAATTTTGCTTGTTAGGCGATTATTTATCACTAGATAATAACTCAATATCTTTATCTTCCAGAGGAGGTAGTTCCATGCTTTTTAATATTACATTTCCAGCCTCTATTATTTCCAGCCAGTTTTTCTTTGCTAATTCTGCATTAAGGCTGCCCTGAGTTAAGCCTGAATGCATATGTGCACAATGATATGCTCCACTAAATGCTTGCCTGGCTTCTGAGGAAAGGTATAAACAATTGTTATTCCACCATTCTTGACATTCCATTACTGTATCCCCAACACTATCGCTGTGCATCGATGTCATGAGTTTGCGCCACAGTGTAAATGCCTCTTGATGAACTTCTAACCTTTTTTCTAGGGCTGCAACTCTTAATTGATTTCGACCTTTTACCTCTTCGAGAAGTAAGCTATTTTGATGTGCTATTATTTGAAGTTGAGATGCATAGTGAGACTTTACCAATTCAATTTGATTGGTAATTTCTGCAACGTCTTCCTTTGTAGCAAGATTCTTACTTTTCTGTAACAAATAATGGGAAACAAAATATTTTATAAATATTGTTACCGCAGCAATGGTTATAACTACACCAGCGCCAAAGCTATCAAGCAAAGAAAGAACATCATTAACTCATCCAAAAACAGAACCTCATATTTTTATTTTCGCCTAACGTTAGTAACACCGGATTACTTTTTTTGTAAGCGCAGCTGGAGAAAAAGTAAATCCGGTGGTTACTCTTGTTATACGCCATATTGTTGATTTAACTTCTTAATCTCATTTTTTTGCCATGTGCTCGAATTCTTCAGGCGGCCCTATAAATATGAATGACTCGAATGTTTTAATTGCTTCTAAATGATTTCCAGATTCACAAAACGTTTGTGCCTGTAATATTGCTTTGCCAAACATTCTGTTGTATTCGGCACTGGTTGGTGGTTCATCCCATCCCTGTGGCTTCAATGATGGGTCAACTTTAAATAGCTCTTCTCTTATTTCAA
>MOXH01000070.1_pt1 | contig 17682 bp, 21 predicted proteins | sample 1471181 | NCBI WGS metagenome assembly MOXH01 (sample SAMN05806436, study PRJNA327811) | mollusc metagenome | isolation source: Phylotype A (SB4) bacterial symbionts from gill | host: Thyasira cf. gouldii | place: Canada: Bonne Bay, Newfoundland | collected 2010-05-07
CGACCAGACCCATGTTTATGGGGTCTACCAGTGCGTCGCAGCATCTAGCACCAGTGTTCTGTTTGTCAGGGCGTAAATACCCCTTCTTATGACGGGGGAATCGATTGACTTGGTGGGTTGAAATTCCTATCCTTTCCTTTTCCTCGTGCAGTAACGTGGTACAGCGCACCAGGAAATTCCAATCGAAGTGGTCTGGCCATTTCTTGCTCAATTCTCCTCTGTTCCGTAAGAAGATGCCAAATCATCTGAGACTGATGTGCAATGGGAGACCTGATCCTCTTCTGCTATTCTTCGAAGAGCCCGATAAAGAAAATACATTCGGAGACTTGTCAACCTTTGTTGTAGGTGCAGTATTTGAAGGTAAGGAGCTTGTCTCAAGGTCACCTGTTGAGGCTATAATTGCAAGAATGCCCATAATGTATGATTTGGTTCAAGCGTATATTGCCGGAATAGAAGCACTATAATATTTTTATGCTACGGATGAATTGGTTCGTAAGATGAAATGTCGTGTATTTTCAAAATGCATAATGCCCTAAACAAAAAATTGATAATCAGATAGTTGGAATCAGGTATGAATAGACTTAATGAGATACTGCTCGGTGTCAATATTGACCATATCGCAACTTTGCGGCAGCAGCGGGGTACGCGCTATCCCGAAGTCCTTCAGGCGGCACTGGTGGCTGAGCAGGCTGGTGCAGACTCAATTACGGTCCACTTGCGTGAGGATCGACGCCACATACAGGATCGTGATATTGCCATGCTGAGTGACACACTGCAGACCCATATGAATCTGGAGATGGCAGCTACAGAGGAGATGCTGAAGATCGCCTTGAAGACCAAGCCTGCTGACTGTTGCCTGGTCCCTGAAAGCCGTGAAGAGTTGACCACCGAGGGGGGCTTAAATGTAGCCTCTAATATGGATTATCTGACTGATTACTGCTCAGCCTTGGCACTGGGCAATATCCGGGTCTCTCTGTTTATTGATGCCGACCCAATACAGCTTGAGGCTGCCACCAAAGTGGGCGCTCCTGTGGTGGAGATACATACCGGTCATTATGCTGATGCGGTAGACAGGGCTAGTCAAGAGAGAGCGTTGGAGAAGATCAGGCAAGCGGTTGTTTACGGAAATGAGATGGGACTACAAGTTAATGCTGGCCATGGGCTCGATTACCACAATGTTAAACCGATTGCTGCCATTGACGGCATAGTAGAGCTCAATATTGGTCACTCAATTATATCCAGAGCCGTTTTTACCGGCTTGGCGTCAGCGGTTGGTGAGATGAAAGCGTTGATCAGCCTCATTGGCTAACAGCTAGTGAGCTTCGTGTGTGATTGATATCGGCTCGTATAGTCGATGCCGGTATGCTGAGGCCAGTCGAGAGGTGATCCTTTAAAGATATACTCAAGCGTGTCGCTACCTCGTGAAAGATTCTGGGACATCCCCGTCCCCAAAATCGACTCGCCTAGGCGACAGCCGTTATGACCTGACCGTTCTGCGTATGTCACGATTCCGTATTGCACATCGCAGCAGAGCTGCTTGTGCACTACTCCATCATGACTGCCGCTATGACTCTACGGCGTTTCGGATGCGCTCTTTGTATGCCCTACATCGCTCCCTATCGGTCACAATTCCGTCCCTAAACCCTGCTGAATAGTTGCCAATACGGTAACTATAATTCAACTCTCTTGGAAGTGGCCGCCTGAAGTGGTTATTTCTGGCTGGATACCTTTATTTGGCTAGACTCAGGCTATCTCCGCTTAGTCACCCGCACTTCTCAGTACTTTGATCTGAAACAGGGTGTTGCGCTCCTCCTCTTCCAGTAGTGATTCGATATAGCGGATGGTTTTGTAGTAGCGGGGGATGATGTTGTATTTGAGGGCGTTTACCCGTTTTTGTGCTTTGCGCTGCTCTGCAATGAGTCGGCTGAGGGCGATCTGGGACTCTCCCATGCGTGCCAGTAGCAGTGCGGCTTCTGTCAGCTCTTTGCGTGTTTCGTCGAAGCTGGCATCGGTGCCGAGTAGTCCAACGGGCTCCATGGGCAGTTTTTTTGCCGATACTGCAGGGTACTCGACTCCCAGGCTGCGCCGGGGAATGATCTCTATTTCGAGGGTTGGTGAGGTTCCCAGCCCGGCCTGTTGTAGGGTGCGGCTGCCCATGCGCAGGTGGGCGACACTGAGCCAGTGGTAAGCCTGTTTCAGTGCCTGGCGGGTCTGTTTTCGCTGTTTTCGGTACTCACCAATACGCTCATAAAGCAGCCGGGTGAGCAGCTCGCGTTTGCGCTCGAGTAGCATATGCCCCTCTTCCAGAAACTGCATCTGCCGCTTTAGGTTGAGCAGTGTGCTTTTGGTGGGTGGGGCTTTGATGCGCTGCTGGGCCACGTTTTTTTTTACTCTCCCGAGTGGTGATATTTAGCCAGATCGGTCTCATTCACTCGGCTGAGGGAGTCTTTGGGGAACATGCTTAACAACTCCCAGGCGAGGTTGAGGGTCTCGATAATGGTGCGATCTTCATCCTCTCCCTGGCTTACGAATAGGGTGTCGAACTCATCGGCAAAGCGTAGGTAGCGGCGGTCCCGTTCCGACAGCTCGTCGGCACCGATGATGGAGGCTAGGTTACGGGTCTCCTGAGCTCTGGCGTAGAGGGCGTAGAGCTGGTTGGCGACTCGTGGGTGATCTTCTCGGGTGTCATCCTTGCCGATGCCGTCCTTCATCAGGCGCGACAGGGAGGGGGAGATGGTGAACCGGGGGGTAGATGCCGCGGTTGTTGAGGTCGCGGCTGAGTACGATCTGCCCCTCGGTGATGTAACCGGTGAGGTCGGGAATTGGGTGGGTGATGTCATCCGATGGCATGGTCACCACCGGCACCATGGTGATGGAGCCGTGGCGATCCTTGATGCGCCCGGAGCGCTCGTAGATCTCCGCCAGATCGGAGTAGAGGTAGCCGGGGTAGCCCTTGCGTGAGGGAACGTCTCCCTTGGCGGTGGATACCTCCCGCAGCGCTTCGGCGTAGTTGGTAAGATCGGTCATCACCACCAGTACATGGCGGTCCAGATCAAACGCCAGATACTCGGCGGCAGTGAGTGCCACCCGTGGCAGTGCCAAGCGTTCCACCGGGGGATCGTCTGCCAGATTGACGTACATCACTACGTTACCCAAGACACCTGAGGAGGCGAACTCCTCCTGAAAAAAGCGGGCATCGCTGTAGGAGACGCCCATCGCTGCGAAGACGATGGAGAAGCTGCTCTCTTCATCTACCAGCCGTGCTTGACGCACGATCTGGGCAATAAGGCGGTTGTGGGGTAGACCCGAGGCAGAGAAGATCGGTAGCTTCTGCCCACGCACCAGAGAGTTGAGGCCGTCTATGGAGGAGATGCCGGTCTGGATAAACTCCCGTGGATAGGTACGGCCGCCGGGTTGATGGCCGAGCCACTGACACTGCGGCGAATATTGGAGACGATGGGGGGGCGGTCATCTTTGGGTTCACCGAGACCGGTGAAGACCCTACCCAGCAGTTCAGGGGAGAGGCTGATCTCCAGCGGCTGGTCGAGAAAGCGCACCCAGGTGCTCTCCAGGTCGAGGCCATCGGTGCCCTCGAATACCTGAACCAGTACTTCGTCTCTGGCACTGCGAATCACCTGCCCATTACGGAGGTTGTTTTGGTGGTCGCGGATAATGACGCGATCACCAAAAGCAACTTGGGGTACACCGGCAACGGTGAGCAGGCCACCCTGGGCGGAGGATACGGATCGGTACTCCTTGGCGCTCATTCTGCGTGCTCCTTGAACTTGGCGTATTCAAGCCGGATGTTGTGAAACTCCTGGAGGAACTCCTCCTTCATTTCGTGTATTTTTCCCACCTGTTCACTGTCGTATGTCTGCTTGGCCCGGCGCGCCCTGGCCAGCATGGGGAGTGCGGTCAGCTCCTGGACCGAGATGCCAAGTTCTATCAATTCAGCCCCCTTTTCGAGGATGGTGAGCGCCATGTCGAGTAGAGCAAACTGCTTCTCCGGTGATGAGAAGGTATCTACCGGGTCGAGGGCGCTCTGCTGCAATACCCCCTCCTTGATCAGGGCGGCCCCTTCAAGTTCCCAGCGCTGGGCGGAGGAGAGCGCTTCCGGCCCCACCACGATTGACGATGCGTGAAAGTTCGGCATCACGGGCCAGTAGCGTCAACGCCTGGCTGCGTCTTGCCCTCCAGCTGGGGTCGACTCTCCTTATGGCCACCACTCGGCGGCGGTATCGACATGCTCGGAGAAGCTGTCTACCCAGTCGATGGCCGGGTAGTGGCGGGCATCGGCCAGCTCCTTTGATAGCGCCCAGAATGTCTGGATGATCTCTTTGGTGTGGGCGGTTACCGGCTCGGAGAAATCGCCGCCGGGTGGTGATACCGCACCGATCAAACTGACCGATCCCTTGCCGCAACTGAAGCTCTCAACCCGTCCTGCACGCTCGTAGAGGGCAGCGAGTCGGGAGGCGAGGTAGGCGGGGTAGCCATCCTCCACCGGCATCTGGCCGAGTCGTCCTGAAACTTCGCGCAAGGCTTCAGCCCAGCGGCTGGTGGAGTCGGCTAGCATCACCACGTCATAGCCCTGATCGCGATAGTACTCGGCCATGGTCATGCCAACGTAGATCGATGCTTCCCGCGCCACTACTGGCATATTGGAGGTATTGGCCACCAGCAGGGTGCGCTCCATCAGCTTGTGGCCGGAGTAGGGGTCTTGCAGCTGGGGAAAGGTCTCCAGTACATCCGCCAGCTCGTTACCGCGCTCACCGCAACCGACATAGATGACGATATCGGCGTTGGACCAACGGGCAATCTGCTGCTGTACCACCGTCTTGCCTGCTCCAAAGGGGCCGGGAACGGCACCTTTTCCGCCCTTCAGGAGGGGGAAGAAGGTGTCGAGTATGCGTTGCCCGGTGATTAACGGGGCGACACCGTGATCACGCTGTAGATAGGGGCGGGGGGTGCGCACTGGCCAGCGGTGGAAGAGTCTGAGTTTATGAACCTGTCCCAGGGGTGTGCGGATACGGCCGATGGTATCCTCAAGTCGGTAGTCGCCTTCGGGGGCCAGCTCTATTAACTCACCACGCTGGAAGTGAGCCGGTACCATAATGCGATGCTCAATCACTCGTGTCTCCTGAACTGTTCCCAGAAGGGCGCCGGCATTGATCCAGGTGCCTCGTTCAAGCGCCTCGGTGGGGCAGAAATGCCACTCCTTCTCACGGTCTAGAGCCGGGAGGTTCAGTCCACGAGGGATATGGTCACCGGCGGTATGGAATATCGTCTCCAGTGGTCGCTGAACACCATCGAAGATGCTGCCGAGTAGTCCCGGCCCCAGCTCAACAGAGAGGGGCCAGCCGAGTCCCTCTACCGGACCACCAGGACGGATGCTCTCGGTCGGTTCATAGGATTGGACCAGGGCATTCTCACCTTTGAGACTGATCACTTCGCCGTAAAGCCCCATCTCGCCAATCTTTACCTGTTCACCATTGCGCACCCCCGGCATACAGATAGTGACAATGGGGCCGTTGATCTCTTGAATGATGCCTGTTTTATTCTCGCTCATACCACCGTTTCTCTACTCTCTTGGGCCAGCCTGGCTGGTAGCAACCGTTCGATAATTACCTGATGGAGGTGATTGCTAAGCCGCTCTAGCCGTCCTTCATAAGTGTTGTCCAGACGAATACGGTTATCTTCTGTGCGTATCAGTACCCCGCCGAGTGTCTCTATGGGCGTGATACTGAGAGTCAGCTGCTTATCGGGCGCCGCCTCCTGTGCAAACGCTTCCCATATCGGCTGCAGCCGTTCCAGGTCTTTGGCGTTGACCACCACTACCAGCTCCCGCTGTTGAAACAGGCGTGTCCCTTTGTGGATAAACGCCTTGAGTAGTGGCAGGTACTCTTTATTGCTGTCAGCCAGTTGCCGCATATTGTTGGTTAATCGTTCCAGCACCGCCTCTACCAGGTCCAGCGCAGGTGATCCATCTCCTTATGCAGCTTTAGCTCATTTGACTGGACCTGCCGACGATAGGTACGTTCGGCCTTGGATTTGGCAATCAACACCTCCCGCTCTTCACGCAGATGCAGCTTGTCGTGGGCATCACGGAGAATATGGTCGCGGCTGTGCTCTGCACGTTCGCGGTACTCTACTGCCAGTCGGTTGGCGCGGCTCAGTATGGCCGATTCGAGTTCGTTAACTTGATCCACAATCAATCCTCACTTGCCAGGGGGGTTCCCAGCAGCGTCTGTATCTGGCGGTCGATGATGCAGTCGCAGTTATCCGGGTCATTCAGTGGCGGCACCTCGGTGACCACAATGCGCCCCCCCTCTTCACGAATGTGTTTCAGCATCGCCGGGTTGTGCTGAGCGAGCTCACTGTCGATGACGATAAAGGCGTTCTGTTTACTCTCCACCAGCTTTTTCAGCACTTGATCCAGCTCCGCCACTGTCGGGTCGGGCCAAGTCTCAAAACCGATCAGCTGAAAGCCATCGGTTAGAGAGGCATCGCCCATAAACAGCATGCGCGTCGATGAGTGGTCGGGTGGCTGCCCGTTCATCTTCTGCTCACAACTTATCCAGTAGCAGTATACTCATCACCAGTCCGTAGATGGCGATACCTTCCGCCAGTCCGAGGTAGATAAGAGTACGACCAAAGATCTCTGGCTTCTCTGCCAGCACCGCCAGCGAGGCAGCGCCGATGGGGCCTACGGCAATACCTGCGGCGACGGTACTCAAGGCGGTGGGGATACCCACGCCGATAATGGCCAGTCCCATACCGAGAGAGATCTCCGCCGCTCCCTCGCCCGCTGCCGGTGCTGCCGCCATTACCTCGCCGATACCCATGAAGACCAGTGCCGCCTGGGCGCCGACAAACAGTAGCAGGTTGATGCCGACGGCCTGTTTCTGCCGACGACCTGCAGCGGGGCTTCTCTCCGGATGCATTTCGATATAGATGCCGGTGGCGATAAGGCCGGTAATGCCCAGTGTCATTAACGTAATCAGCCAGTACATGGGGTGCTCCTTGGTAATAAGTTGAATGGTTGAATCTTAGTTACAGTGTTCTCTTTTTCGCTATGGAAGGAGCGTTTGGCAGGATAGCTCACTTTGCACCTCCTCTGTTCAGTCGCAAAGGTTTAAATTCGCGGCCATCACCGGCGTAGAAACGGGAGAAACCCTCGTAGTACTCAAGCCGTAATACCTGAATGGTAACTATGGCGCCCTCAAGTACAAGAATAAAGATATTGCCCCCGATCACCATCATCCAATGCCCGGCGCCTTCCATCATATCGGCGAGGGTGAAAACCGCCACCGCCAAGGCAACATGGTTGAGGCTGAATGCTGCGACACGCAGAAAGGAGAGGGTGTTGGAGATATAGCCGGTGAGGGTTTCAAAAGTTTCAATGGTTGCCACCATCATTCGTTCACCCGGTGTGGCCTTGGTTTCAATCAGTTTGTAGGCGAGCAGCGTCAGTAGGCTGAGTATGCTGAGAAATGCTGGCAAAGTACCGAAAGCGTCGTTTTTGTATAGGCTGTACATACCACCAAGCACGCTGAGGTAGAGGATGATACTCACCACTCCATTGGTTTCGAAGATGGCACCGTTAAAGTCACCCGATACAAAGCGGTTGTGAATTGACAGCAGAGTGATAATGACAAGAAAGCCCACACCCCAGAAAAGTGCCATCGACAGCATGTAGATAGGATCGGAAAGAGGCGGAATCCAGACGGCATGGAACAGATGTTCATAGCCGAAGATGCTGCCGTAGAGCAGACCGAAGAGTGAGGCGGAGAGACCGGCGGCAACTGCAAAGAGGGTGAACTTCTTCAGCTGTTTGCGCAGTACCCATGCGGTAAATGTGATAACTGCACCATGGCCGACATCTCCAAACATCATGCCGAACATGGCGATAAATGTGAAGGCGAAGATCGCGGTGGGATCGATCTCTCCGTAACGGGGGATGCCATACTGCTTGACCAGTGTTGCAAAAGGGGTCATCAGGCGAGTTTTAGGCATATAGCTGGGAACCAGGTGGTGTTCCTCCCTATACGGGGTTCTTGCATTGAGCTGGAAGGGGTTCTCCAGGGTTTTCTGTAGAGTAGTTTCGATTGGCGCTATCTCACGCGCCGGCATCCACCCCGAGATGATAGCGAGGTGGCCGGAACTGCGGGCGGCGTTCTCCATGCTGACAAAAGGCTCGGCCATAGCCAGCGTTTGCCTCGCCTCTTTCAGCATCACCCGTAGTTCATTACCACAAGCGATCATCTCCTCTGTCTCTATGCGCCACTCATCGGCGACCTTCTTGCGGCGCTCTTCCAGATCGGCCCGCACTTTATCAGGTTCATTGCGTAGCTCAGGTGGTATTGGCAGGGGGCGGAAGCCTGCGGTATCCAATACTGAGCGCATCTCCTGTACACGGTCGCCTTTGAGCCCGAGGACGATAATATGGGCACTCTCCTCCTGCTCCATATAGGTGAACAGCAGGTAATCAGCGAGACTGATCGCCTCTTTCAGTTGGGCGACATTTTCACGCGGCACCATACCGACATGGATGTCGAGAAATAGCTTTTCACCCTGTAAGAGACTGAGGTCAATATTGAGTGCGACGAAGTTGTCCAGGGCTTGGCTGAGTTGACTCACCATGCGCTCATCATCACCGAGGCGGCGAAATGCTTCTTCATAGGATGAACAGCGTTTCCATACCCCACCAAGCCAGTCGTTTGTTTTGATCAGTTCGGCTTCTGAAACGACATGCAACCGGCTAATATCTATCTCTTCCGGCAGACTGATTTGGCTTTCGATTTTCTGCAGCCGAGAACAGGCCTGGCGGTAGATCTCGCGGTACTGAATGCCGGGAATGTAGGGGAAACTCTCGGCATACCAGACGCGGTAGTCGGGACTGAATACCCCTTTATCAGCCAGTGTCAGCGAGACCAGGGGGAGGTCTTCGGTGAGCACCTGGAGTATCACATGTTTCATTGGTAACGGCTTAAACATGCGAGTACCCCTCACCCTGTGGAGTGGTGGTTCCCTCGGGTATGTCTGCTGCCTGGCGGATCAGAGATTCATCGAGTTCAAGGATTCGACCCTGGACAATAGCGTAGACTCGCCGCAGATCTATCTCACGCAGCATCAGATAGGCCAAGCTTCGTGTCACTGCCGAGTCACTGTGCTGTAACAGTTTTCTGGCCTGGTAGGCGGTTTCAGCAGCCATCTCCTGCTCGACGGCTATTGGATTGGAAGTGTCTGCCAGACGCACCTTCAGATGCTTTGGAAGTGTTTCGAGTACTTGCTCGGCACTCTCCATATTGACCATCCGCTTCAACCGGTCTGACTGTAGGTGGCGGCCGGAGGGGGCGAGCAGGTAATAGGTCTTTGTCGGTGATAGTTGGTAGTTGAAACGGTAACGAAGCAGCCAGGGAAGGTTTTGCTGGTCGATCAGACTGCCGATAAGCCTTGTCAGGGCGCGCGATCTGTCTCGGTTACCATCCGGCTGCGTTTCAGCAGAGCGGTGTAGTAGCGTTGGTCGATGGTGGCATCCAGGGAGAAGGGTTCATTTTCCTCTTCGTAGACTCGTCGTGCCTGTTGGGCAATATCACCATAAGGGGTTTTTTCCAGCAGGCGCAGCAGTTCAGGTATATTTTCTGTGCGTAGCAACTGCTCATGGGGCAGACTGATCAATGCTGGCAGGTCTTGCAAATTATCCAGAAGCTGTTCGTATGAAAGGCCCTGGATTTTTCCACGAATCAGCGCTTTTAGGTTATAGAGCTCGAACTTGCGCGCCCAGTGGATAAGTACGTTGCGGGAGCTGCCATCAAGAGGGCGCAGAAGCACCGACAGTTCACTCATCAGTGTATGAATTAGTGCCTGCTCCGCCGCCCGGTTGAGCATGATTTCTGAAACACCCTGATCGAGAAGTTCGGTAAGACTGAATGCCTTTCCCAGTTCGGCCACCGGTTGCTGCATCAATCCTTCAAGATCACTGTCGGAGATCAACCGGCCGGACATGACCGCTGCTCGGGTCTTTAGGTAAGTTTGAGTGGTGGCGCTGCCCATGATCTATTTAACTAGTCGTCCACTTCTGGGTCGATTAGTAACTGAAAAGCGGCGGTAAGGGCCTCCTCTTCGCGCTCTTCTGCGAGACTCCGGAGGTGGCTGTGACGCTCATCATAGCGGCGTTTGATCTCACTGATCGTCTGTTGCGCCCGGCTCTCGGCTTTCTCGGTAAATGAGGTGTGAAGCTCAGGTATTCTCGCTTCGAAGCGACTCTCTTCCGCCCGCGCTTCCAGTAGTGCGCCCTGAATAATCTTCTCGCGCTCTTCATCCGCCTGCTGAACAATCTGCTCAGCTCTCAGCTCAGCATTGAGTAGGCGTTGTAGTGTCTCATCCATAGGCAATACTCATTAAGTGGCTCTGTGCAACAGCGCTGTAACCCCGGGTAGGGACGTACTTGTTCGCGATGAATCCGTCTTGGAGCTGATCGCGAGTAAGTTCGCTACAGATGCAGTTTATCCTTGTTTAGGCGGGTTGCGGTGTTTTTGTGCATAGCGATATAGTCATCTGTTTCTCTTTCTATAATAGTAGTGGAGTCTATCGTTTTTGCCTGCCAATCCGTTTGCGGTAGATCAGTTGCACTCTTGATCTTTTACTTTCCTATTTATAGCTCTGAGCTATTATTACTACTCCACCTCTTATGGTGCTCAGATTTGCAGAAAACTTAAAGCGTTCCGTTTATACTCTTAACCCTATGGAGAAAGATCAGATCGACAGGCTTGATTCTAGAGCACCGCAACATTCGGTGCTGATTCTTTTTGCCCACCCCTATCTCCACCGCTCCAGGGTCAACCGGTCTCTCATCGAGGCAGTGAAGGGGCTTGATAAGGTTGTGGTCAATGATCTCTACCAGAACTATCCCAGTTTTCATATCGACAGGGAGCGTGAGCAGGCACTTCTACGCACTGCCGATGTAGTGGTGTTTCATCACCCCATCTATTGGTACAGCGCCCCAGCGCTGTTGCAGCAGTGGCAGGAAGAGGTGCTGGAGTATGGCTTCGCCTACGGTAAAGAGGGGAATGCCCTCCAGGGTAAGTTTTTGCAATCGGTAGTCACTACTGGGCACGGTGCGGAGGCATACACCTCTGCGGGCTATGATGGTTGTAGCATCAGAGAGACCCTGCGTCCTTTCGCCCAGCTTGCGCATCACTGCGGTATGACTTATCTCGAACCCTGGGCGCTCTATGGGGCAGACCAGCTTACTCAGGATAAAATCGACGTAAAAGGTGAAGCCTACCGGCAGATGATCGAGAGGTTGGTAAGGTGGCAGGTAATGGCTGATCACTCCCTACTGATTAATGCAGTTACCTACATGGGTGCAGCGGTGGTGGCGGTTCCCCTAGCCAAACGGCTGGGGCTGGGTTCTGTCCTGGGCTACCTGATTGCCGGTGTCGTTATCGGCCCCTGGGGGCTCTCACTGATCGCCAATGTGGAGGATATACTCCACTTTGCCGAGTTCGGCGTGGTGCTGCTGCTGTTTCTTATCGGACTTGAGCTCAATCCCAAAAGGCTCTGGGCCATGCGTCGGCCAATTTTTGGCATGGGGGGTATGCAGGTAGCTTTGACTACCCTGGCCCTCTCTCTTTGTGGCTGGTTGTTGGGGCTATCCCCTGGGGCTGCGCTGGTGGTCGCCATGGGGCTCTCACTCTCATCAACCGCCATCGCTCTGCAGACACTGACGGAGAAGAATCTACTGAGCACCCACGCCGGGCGCTCCGCTTTTTCAATTCTGCTGTTCCAGGATATTGCCGTGATTCCGATGATGGCAATGATTCCACTGCTGGGTGTGACGGTTAGTAGTGGTGGCGACCCCATGGTGGGCCTGCTCAAGGTGATTGCCGCTATCGGCGGCATTGTTATTCTGGGCCACTATCTCACGCGCCCCATATTTCGCTACGTCGCCCAGACACGGTTGCCGGAGATCTTTACCGCCTTTGCTCTGCTGCTGGTGATCGGTATCGCACTACTGATGGTGATGGTCGATCTCTCCATGGCCCTGGGCAGCTTCCTGGCCGGTGTGCTGCTGGCCGAATCGGAGTATCGCCATGAACTGGAGGCGGAGATCGCCCCGTTTAAGGGGCTGCTGCTCGGCCTCTTCTTTATCTCAGTCGGCATGTCCATCGACTTTGGCGTTTTACTGGAGCGGCCACTGGAGATCATCGGGCTGGTAGTTGGCTTGGTGGTGATCAAGCTAGCTATCCTCTGGGGTATCTCCTCCGTCGGCAAAGAGCCCATCCCCTTGAGTCAGCGTCCGCTCTTCGCCTCTCTTCTCTGTCAGGGAGGCGAGTTCGCCTTTGTCCTCTTTTCGGTGGCACGCGGGGCGGGGGCACTGGAAGCGACGCTGGCGGACCCGCTCTTTGTCGTGGTGGCACTCTCCATGGTGACCACTCCGCTGCTGCTGATCCTCTATGAGCGTGTTATCGCCCCTCGCTTTAACGATACGAAGGAAGAGCGCGAGGATGATGCGGTCGAAGAGGGTGGCCATCCGGTCATCATCGCCGGCTTTGGTCGCTTTGGCCGTATTGTTGGCCGTCTGCTAACCGCCAACCGTATACCCACCACTATTCTTGATCACGATCCAGACCGTATCGAGAGGGTAAGAAAGTTCGATTACAAGGTCTACTACGGCAACGCCACCCGCCACGCCACCCTCCATGCCGCTGGGGCGGCAAAGGCGAAACTGCTGATTGTCACCGTGGATGACCCTGCTATTGCCCTACAAGTCGTAGAGACTGCCAGGAAACACTTCCCCAACCTGCGGATACTTGCCCGCGCCCGGGATATGAACCACGCCTTTGAACTACAGCGTCAGGGTGTTGAGCTGTTTCAACGGGAGCTGATGGAGTCTGCGCTGCTGGTGGGTGAGGAGGCACTGAAGCAGCTTGGTTACGCGGCCTACCGGGCAAAAAAGGCGACCCACGCCTTCAGAGATCACGATCGAGCACTCTATGACGATCTCTATGAAGCGGATGCGCTGGAAAAACACATCTCCCTCACCCGTCAGGCCAGTGAAGAGCTGGAGCGGGTACTAAGCGCCGATGCCGAAGAGCTGGGGCGGCGCCATAACCACGGCTGGGACTAACTCCAAATTAACGCCATCACGCGTAGGAGTGGCACGGCTTTATGTGCTCACCAAACCGATGCTGGCACTGCTGTAATGGTGGGCATAAACCCCGTGTTGACCCCATGGGCTGACTCAGATCCACTCAAAAACTTCCCAGTAACACCCACGAAGCCGCCGTTCTGCTCAGGGCGACGGTGACCATATATCCGACGGTCAAGAGTGCGAGAATGCCGTAGAGTTTACGTGCTTTCATACTTTTCCCTCGTTTCAGTGCCAAGCTGCCAAAGATGATATACAGCAGTAGTCCCACCAGCTTAACGGTGAGCCACTGGGCCTGAAACGGGTATTGATGGAGTTGCAGGGCTAAAGCGATGCCCGCGATAAGAAGCAGGGTGTCGTTGAATTGGGAGATATACCGGACAACGCGCTTATTGACCAGACGGCTGCGGCGTAGCATCCAGTAGTAGCGCAGGGTGAAAAAGATGATGTTGAATGCCACGGTGGCAATATGGGCATTTTTTATCCAGTAGTAGAGCATGAGGCCTCTTTTGCCGCAGAGATGATGGCGAGAAAAATGTGCCAAGGATAGCGTGGACCAAGAGTAGCGTCCATGGCGCCATTGGCCGTCTGAATCTACCCTATTTTCCATAGTGCAAAGAGAGGGGCTTTGATCGGAATAGGGGATCGGGTGCCCTTCATGATAAAATCGCTCTTTTGGTGATAGATATTATTTCCGTCCAGCTGGTCTGGCGGTGTGACTAGAGTGTGAAGGGCCTGTGGCGCTATCCGATTACATCAATACATTTGGACAGGATCTGCTCAGACGTTATGGTGAGCGCGTTCATAAGCTGGCGATAAATGCTGGTTTTACCTGCCCCAATCGTGATGGCAGCAAGGGGCAGGGTGGCTGCACCTTCTGTAACAACGCCTCCTTCAACCCTAGCTCCAGAGAGGCACCTGGTGTGGCCGAGCAGATTGAGGCGGGTAGGCAGGTACTACTGAAACGTACCGGTGCGCGTCGATTTCTCGCCTATTTTCAGGCATATACCAATACCTACGCCGATGTAGCGTATCTATCGGATCTCTATAGAGAGGCCCTTGCTGAGCCGGATGTGGTGGGAATCTCAGTAGGTACCCGTCCCGACTGCGTACCTGACGAGGTGCTTGACCTCCTTGCAGGTCTTAAGGCGGAGGGGCATGAGGTGTGGCTTGAACTGGGGCTGCAATCGGCATCCGATGCTGCACTGGAGCGGGTCAATCGAGGTCACGGCTTTGCTGAGTACCGTCAGGCGGTGAGGGCTGCCCATCTGCGTGGCTTGCCGATCTGCACCCACCTGATCGTAGGCCTTCCCGGTGAGGGGAGGGCGGAGGTCCTTGATAGTCTGGAGCAGGTGTTGGCGCTGGGTACCGAGGCGCTCAAGCTGCACCCTCTGCATGTGGTTAAGGGAACACAGCTGGCTAATCAGTGGCGACAGGGAGAGTATCAGCCGCTGACTATGGAAGAGTACATCTCCATAGCGGCAGATATGATTGAACTTACTCCCCAGGAGGTGATTTACCACCGGGCAACGGCTACCGCTTCGTCAGATATCCTGCTTGCGCCCGCCTGGTGTGCAAAAAAATGGGCGGTATTAAACGGGTTAGAAGCAGAGCTTTCCCGGCGCGGTAGTTGCCAGGGATCACAGCTCTCAGAGCGATCAGGCAGTAGCCGTGATCATTTAACAACAAACAGCATGAGTGGTTGTATCGATGGAACTCGTATGTCCGGCAGGTAATCTGCCCTCTTTAAAAGCAGCCGTGGACAATGGCGCCGATGCGGTCTACTTCGGTTTTCGTGACGACACCAATGCGCGTCACTTCGCCGGTCTTAACTTCGGCCCGGCAAAGATTGCAGAAGGGATAAAATACGCCCGCCAACGTGGGGTAAAGGTGTTTCTTGCACTTAATACCTATCCGCAGCCCAGTGGCTGGTCACGCTGGCAGAATGCGGTCGATCAAGCGGCAGATCTCAAAGTGGATGCGATGATTGCCGCCGATATCGGCATCCTCGACTACGCCTCTGAACGTTACCCTGATTTGAATCTTCACCTCTCTGTACAAGGCTCTGCCACCAACTACGAAGCGTTGCAGTTCTACAAAGACAATTTTGGTATCCGCCGGGCGGTACTGCCACGGGTGCTCTCCCTCGGCCAGGTACAGCATGTGGTGGAGAACAGCCCGATTCAGGTCGAGGTATTTGGCTTTGGCAGCCTCTGTGTGATGGTCGAGGGGCGCTGTATCCTCTCATCCTACGCTACCGGGCGCTCCCCCAACACCTATGGCGCTTGTTCTCCGGCCAGTCATGTAGAGTGGAAGGAGACCCCTCAGGGTTTGGAGACCCATCTAGGTGGTGTCTTGATAGAGCGTACCGGCAAGGGAGAGAAAGCGGGTTATCCGACCCTCTGCAAGGGGAGTTTTAGTGTGGGCGGTAACACCTTCCACGCCCTGGAAGAGCCCACCAGTCTCAACACGCTGGAGCTGCTGCCCGAGTTGCAGAAGGCCGGGGTGGCGGCAATCAAAATCGAGGGCCGCCAGCGCAGTCCAGTCTATGTCGCCCAGGTGGCCCGTGTGTGGCGTGCTGCCCTTGATGCCTGTGCAAAAGATCCCGATAACTACCGCCCCCAGGCGGAGTGGATGGCCGAATTGGGCAAAGTGTCAGAGGGAACACAAACCACTTTGGGGGCATATAGCAGGCCTTGGCAATAGAAAGTTTCAACCTTCACACAGTGTGGTGCAATCCACTGTAGGGGCGAACTTGTTTGCGAAGAACAGGCCACGGAGCCTGATCGCGAATAAATTCGCTCCTACAGGGAGCATTTTTCTCTATGAAATATTGCTTCAGGATGCATTGTGCATAACCCGTTTTAATTTAACATGAGATATCTGCCGCCTGATGGGTGTGCCAACAATATGAGTATGAGTAAACAACCCAAACTATCCCTTGGCCCGGTGCCCTACTACTGGCCAAAAGAGCAACTGCTCAATTTTTATGAAGAGGTGGCAGCTTCGCCGGTAGAGATCGTCTATCTTGGTGAGACCGTCTGCTCCAAACGGACACTGATGCGTACTGACGACTGGTTTGAGCTTGCCGGGAGGCTGACAGCGGCTGGTAAAGAGGTCGTGCTCTCCACTCTGGCGCTACTGGAGGCTGAGTCGGAGATGAAACGCCTGAAGCGCATCTGTAGTAATGATGACTATATGGTGGAGGCCAACGATATGGGGGCGGTGCACCTGTTGCAGGGCAAGCCCTTCGCCTGTAGCCATAGTGTCAATATCTACAATGACCGTACCCTGGCATTTCTTGCTGCCAAGGGTTTAAAGCGCTGGGTCTTTCCGGTGGAGCTCTCCCATGAGACTCTGGCTGAGATGCAGGCGAAACGGCCCCAGGGTGTGGAGACTGAGGTGTTCGCCTTTGGGCGCTGCCCTCGGCCTATTCGGCACGCTGTTTTACCGCTCGTGCCCACAATCTGCCAAAAGATGACTGCCAGTACCGCTGTATCGACTACCCGGACGGTCTCACACTCTCGGCTCAGGACGATACCCGTTTTCTTGCGCTCAATGGTATTCAGACCCAGTCGGCCCATACCTGCAATTTGCTGGGGGATCTGGAACGGATAAGAGAACTTGAAGTGGATGTGGTGAGAGTTAGTCCCCAGTCACATCAGAACGGTAAGGTGATCGATACCTTCCATCGTTGTCTCATCGGAGAGCTGGCACCGGCAGAGGGTCAGGCGCTTTTGGAGCGGCTATTACCCGTCGGCTCATGCAATGGTTATTGGCACGGCGAGGCGGGCATGGAGTCCCGTGCTCAGGCGGCGGCTCAGGGGATGGTTTAGTCACTACACACCCATTTTCCTTAGTGGAAAGCTCCGAACATAGTGGTTGCCGCAGGGGCTTTAGAGCATGACCCTTTCAGAAATCAAAACTTTCCTCAAATGGCGAAAACAGGCATCACTGGATGACTTCGTCCGTGGTTTCGACCTGGACCGGGATCAGATCCAAACCATCCTGGAACAGCTGGTTGCAGAGGGTGCTTTGCACAAACATTATGTTTCAAGCTGCTGCAACGACGGTTGCGAGCCCTGCGTACCCACCCTGGTTGAGTACTACGAAATGGGAAATCCATCAAGAAGTTCAAAAGAAATGGAGCTTAACACATTTGCTAAATGTCAATACTAAGTCCTATTACGTGACCTTGACCTTGGGCGCAGGAGCCAGAGTACATATGTGACACCATATCATGTTCAGATATACACTGTTGCCAAATAGTATTGAAATCCATAATGAGGTTCTATAGAAATGGAGCTTAACAGATATGTTAACATAGAATAATCCCAAGTCCGAATACGTGACCTTGACCTTGATCGTAGGAGCCCAGGTACATATTTGACACCTGATCATGTTCAGATATACACTGTTGCCATATACAATTGAAATACATCAAGACGTTCAAAAGAAATGGAGCTTAACACATTTACTAAATGTAAATACCAAGTCCAATTACGTGACATTGACCTTGAGCGCAAGTG
>MOXH01000071.1_pt1 | contig 17500 bp, 19 predicted proteins | sample 1471181 | NCBI WGS metagenome assembly MOXH01 (sample SAMN05806436, study PRJNA327811) | mollusc metagenome | isolation source: Phylotype A (SB4) bacterial symbionts from gill | host: Thyasira cf. gouldii | place: Canada: Bonne Bay, Newfoundland | collected 2010-05-07
AAGGCAGTATTCCACTTTCGCCATCTCATCCAACGATTACTCGTGACTATGAGATAGCACCAGGAAACAGCAAATAAGCCACGCCAAAGGGCTGGAAAGGATTTCCCTGAGTTGTACCGCAAATTTGTTACGGCATGTCGTGTACCGGAATTACTCGCCAAGCACACGAAAAAAGCTACCTTGGGTGGGCTTAACCGCTTCCTCTATTTTCATAAGAACTCCCTTCCTGTCAACTGGTCTGAACCCGATGTAGCATCCTTTTTAGAACATCTTGCTGTGAAATGCAAGGTAGCCGGAACTACCCAGGCGCTCGCCCTAAATGCCTTGGTTTTCTTTTTTGCGCGGATTCTGGAGCGCCCCCTGGGAGAGATCGGTACTTTTAAGCGCCCCAAGCGCCCGATTCATGTACCCACTGTACTCTCCAGACATGAGGTTACTTCGCTGCTTTCCCATACAAAAGGCATGACGGGCTTAATGGCACGCTTGATGTACGGAACGGGAATGCGTGTAATGGAGTGCTCTCGCCTTAGGGTGCAAAACATTGATTTTGATTACTCACAGATTACTATCAAGCTGGCAAAAGGGAAAAAGGATAGAGTCGTTCCACTGCCAGAAGTGCTTATTAAAGAGTTGGCGGCACAGGTAGAGAAGGTAAAGCGGCAACATCAGGTTGATCTGGAGCAGGGCCACGGATCGGTCTTCTTGCCGGATGCCTTGTCACGCAAGTACCCAAATGCGCCCAAGGAGTTTATTTGGCAATACCTATTCCCCGCTTCCAAGCTGGCGGTGGATCCACGCACTGGCGAAACCCGTAGGCATCACATCCACCAGAGTGCCGTTCAGCGAGCCGTCCGTCGGGCGGCAGTAGGTTCTCAAATACCCAAGCGTATTACCAGCCATACATTGAGGCACTCCTTTGCTACCCATTTGCTAGAATCAGGCTCAGATATTCGCACTGTTCAGGAGCTGCAGGGCCACTCTGATGTGGCTACCACCATGATCTACACCCATGTCACCAAAAAGGTGGCCTGGGGGTATCCAGCCCCCTGGATGCCTTGTGTATTTGAGCTTCTGTTAAGGTAGCTCTTCAGCCGGGTTTGCTTCTGACCAAAAATCGCCTAATGCCAACACTTAACTGGAACAGCACCTTTCTAATATACCCGACGCTTATCCGAGAATAGGGACTGGAGTAGGTTCAGCTTCCTCTATTCTCGGGCGGGCTCCTGTGAAAAAGTTCACGGCTCTTGAGTGGCTTTCCACCTAGGTAGTGTGCCAATAGGTGGCGGCTCAGGTCCCGCGCTCTCTCTGGCCATCTTTGTCGAGGGGTTGATCACAGGAGAGAGCCAATAGTGTATGACCTGAGACCATACCAGGGTCTCCCTCAGTGGCTGGAACCGGCCCTGTCTCCAGTAAATAGTCATAACGCTGTTGGGGTGATAACGGCCTGTCGTTTTCAACATCCCGATCAAGTATCAGGCATAGCCAAGCGCATGAAACATCTGAATCTCAAATCGACGCAGAACCTGGTCTTCACGTCGATCGCTGGCAAGCAGCGTCAACGCTTCAGTGTAGAAGCTGAACAACTCCTCATGGGGATCATTTCGTTCCAGCAACCGCATCAACAACTCATTGAGATAGAAGCCGCAATAGAGTGCTCTACCCTGAAGTGCGGGAGCCCTTCCGCTCTGCTCATAACCGGTAAGGGTCTTGACCTCACCCTTCCCACTCCATTTTAGTTTAAGTGGAACAAAGGGTTGCAGAAGTCCGGCACCTGCACTGCGGCCACCCATCACTCCCCTGGCAATCGCTGGAAAGCGACCCTGGTTGAGAGTAAAACACTCGATCAGCAAACCACGGTTGGCGTAGTGTCTGCGGTGCAGAAGAAAGGCAGGTTCAAGCTGATATGTTGTTTTCTCAGTCACTGTACCCAAGGCGGTTCAATGCGGCTTCATCACTAGACCAACTTTTCTTGACTTTGACCCAGAGCTGAAGAAAGACTTTTTTACCGAAAAACTTCTCCATATCGATCCGTGCCTGAGTAGCCACCTCTTTCAGGGCCTCTCCTTTGCTACCGATAATGATATTTTTTTGCCCAGGACGTTCAACCCAGATCAAGCCGTGTATCCGGTAGAGCCCCCCCTCATCCTGGAACTTTTCAATCTCAACTGTCAACGCATAAGGGATCTCTTGGGCATAGCGTCGAGTGAGTTTTTCACGAATCAACTCTGCCGCGAAAAAGCGTTCTGAGCGGTCGCTAATCTGATCATCCGGGAAGAAATTATTCCTTTCGGGTAGCTCTGACAGAACTCGCGTTTCGATTGCCGCCAGATTATCTCCCTTCTTCGCAGAAGCCGGGATGATGGTGAGAAACTGATAGCGATCAGACATCTCGGAAAGAAACGGCAACAGTGTATCCTTCTGCTTCTGCTTATCTACTTTATTGACTATCAAAATCGCAGGTACATCAGACTGCCCGATGCTATCGAGAACGGCTTGATCCTCTTCGGTCCAGCAGAGAGCCTCAACCACGAACAGCAACAGATCAACACCGGCAACGGCTGTTTTGGCCGTCCGGTTGAGGTAGCGGTTCATTGCATGATCGGTACGCTGATGGATACCCGGTGTATCGACGTAGACAATCTGCCCATGGTCCATGGTTTTTACACCGATAATGCTGTGGCGGGTGGTCTGTGGCTTATGTGAGGTAATTGCCAGCTTTTGACCGATCATGCGGTTTAAAAGTGTTGATTTGCCGACATTGGGACGGCCTATGATGGCGCAGTAACCGCACCTGTTTTCTATCGCATCAGTCATTCTTAATCTGCCCCAATAGTTGGGAGGCGGCATCCTGCTCCGCCTTCCTCCGGCTTCCACCAGCACCGACTGTTTCTGCCTCCAACTCCTTTACCAGACAGCGAACCTTAAACTGCTGCTCATGCTGCTCACCGCTTACATCAATGATTGAGTAACTGGGAAGTTGTAGCTTTCTCGCCTGCAGTAGCTCCTGCAGACAGGTTTTTGGATCTTTGTTTTGAGACTCTTTATTAAGAGAGGCGAGCTCTTCTTTGAACAACTTAAGAATGATGCGCCTCGCCTCGCTATACCCCCCCATCCAGATAAACAGCTGCAAACAGTGCCTCCATCGTATCCGCAAGTATCGAACTGCGAGAGTGGCCACCACTGCGCAGCTCACCCATTCCCAGATTTAAATAGTTGCCCATATTGAGATTCCGGGCGAGCTTAGCCAGTGTGTCGCCTTTTACCAACCCAGCCCTTAAACGGCTCAGCTCGCCCTCATTAGCATCGGGATATTGGTGGAAAAGTTCATCCGCAATAACAAAGCCAAGAATAGCGTCACCGAGAAACTCCAGGCGCTCATTATTGGCCTTTCCTACACTTCTATGGGTGAGCGCCGTCTCAATCAGGCTATTGTCATCAAACTTATAATCAATAGCGCGTATCAGCCGTTCAGCGGGCTCTCTCAATTCGCCACCAATCTTATCTTCTCGTTGAAAGAGACCATGATATCGAGATTACCCACCATGGTTCTTCGCACGGTATACACCACGGCGACATCCAAAATACCGGAACTCACTTTTACCGACACATGATCTCTCTTTAGGTCGTAGAGTCCGTTGATATCGAATCTGCGCATGATTATTTTCTTAATCTCTTGGGGACTTTTTCTGGTGATAAGCGCTTCACCTTTAAGTGACTGTACAACCGTTCTCACCGAGTAGTTCTGCAGATAAATCGGTAATATTTTCATCCCGACCATGGCAAAAAAACCGATCAGTGCCAACACAATCAGCCACCCGGTAAATGTCACTCCTTGCTGTTTCTTATACATAGCAGACACGACAACACCTCATAAAAATACCATCTAGTTAATGCTACTGCCTAACCGGCTCCACGAGATCGGAAATCCTGAGCGGTTTGCATCCCAACTCATCCATATAGCAAAGGCTTTTCCGACAAGATTCTCTTCCGGCACCAGCCCCCAACAACGACTATCGTTGCTGTTGTCCCGGTTATCCCCCATAGCGAAGTAGAAACCCGGTTTGATAGTAATTGGCCCTTGGGCTAGTACATGACATCCGTAGCCAAAATCAGGGACTCTTGGATTAACCAACACCAAGTGCTCTACCTCACCCAGGAATTCCCGGTTCTGCTTGGCTCCGGTCTCTGAAACGCCAGAGCCTTCACCGGAATAGAGACCCAGTGGGACCTGTTCCTGAGGTTTACCATTTACGTAGAGCGTTTTGTTCTGGTACCAGAGCGTATCGCCCGGGACACCGACCACTCTCTTAATATAGTCAACAGTCGGATTTTGTGGATACTTAAACACCACCACATCCCCTCGTTGTGGGTCGTCCAGCTCGATCACCTTCTTGTTGAGTACCGGTAGGCGTATACCGTAGGTAAATTTATTGACCAGAATAAAGTCACCCACCAGCAGGGTTGGCATCATGGAGCCGGAGGGAATACGAAAGGGTTCTACCAGAAAAGAGCGCAATACCAGCACCGCGAGGATAACCGGAAAGAAAGAGCGAGCGTACTCAACCATCAGAGGCTCTCTGACATCACCCTTGCCCACTTTACCCCGCTGTCTGGCAGACGCAAAAAAGAGAGCATCAACCAGCCAGATCAGGCCAGTGATCAGGGTTGCCATCACAAGAAAAAACGGGAAGTCAAAGTTCATAATTTATTTTATCTCAATCTGTAATTTCAATCTACCGCCCATATTACGATTAGTCGGCAATCACATCCAATCTCATTGCTCAATATGTAGACTAGGAGCCTGTCCGAGAACAGGAGACCTCGTACAAAAACATCATTTTGGCTTCTTTTCTCGGGCAGGCTCTTAGTTATCTTTGCCAACACGCAGCACAGCCAAAAATGCCTCCTGAGGGATATCCACACTACCGACCTGCTTCATCCGCTTCTTGCCCGCCTTCTGCTTTTCCAGCAGCTTACGTTTTCGTGAGATATCACCACCATAGCACTTTGCCGTTACATTCTTGCGTAGCGCCTTCACTGTGGTACGCGCAATAATTTTACTGCCTATCGCTGCCTGGATCGCCACTTCGAACATCTGACGAGGGATGATCTCTTTCATTTTCACCGTCAGCTCACGCCCTCGCTGTTCAGCGTAATCCCGATGAACAATCAATGACAGCGCATCCACCTTCTCTGTATTGATCAATATTTCGAGCTTAACCAAGGGCGCGGCGGTAAAACGCTTGAACTCATATTCAAACGATGCATAACCCCGGCTCACCGATTTCAGCCGGTCAAAAAAGTCGAGTACCACTTCGTTCATTGGCAAATCATAGGTCACCTGTACCTGGCCACCGAGATACTGCAAGTTCTTCTGCACTCCCCGTTTCTGGATACAGAGGGTAATAACGTTACCAAGATAGTCCTGGGGTACCAGTATATGTGCCTCAATAATCGGTTCACGCACCTCATCTATATGGTTGGGTTCTGGCAGATCAGCGGGATTATCGACCATCACGATATCGCCGTTACTTTTCAACACTTCATAGATAACGGTGGGCGCAGTGGTAATAAGATCGAGATTATACTCCCGTTCAAGACGCTCCTGAACGATCTCCATATGCAACATGCCAAGAAATCCACAACGAAAACCGAAGCCTAGCGCCTGAGATGTTTCCGGCTCAAACTGGAGAGCCGCATCATTCAGTTTGAGCTTCTGCAACGCTTCACGGAAATTCTCGTAGTCATCCGAGCTTACAGGGTAGAGTCCTGAAAATACCCGGGGCTGCACCTCTTTAAAACCAGGCAAGGAGGTAACTGCTTTGTTATCTGACAGCGTGATGGTATCTCCCACTGGGGCACCATCGATATCCTTGATTCCGGCGATAACATAGCCCACCTCTCCCGAATTGAGTGACGGACGATTCTCACGCTTAGGGGTAAAGACCCCCACTTTTTCCACTAAGAATAGACGCCCAGTGGACATAATCTGCATCTTCTGCTTGGGCTTGATGGAGCCGTTCATCACCCTGATGAGGGAGATGACACCCACATAGGAGTCAAACCATGAGTCAATAATCAGTGCCTGTAGAGGCCCTGATTGATCCCCCTCCGGTGCGGGTATCACCCTCACCAACTCTTCAAGCAGGTCTGGAATACCGACCCCCGTTTTGCACTGACATGGATGGCATCGGAGGCATCAATGCCAATAATCTCTTCAATTTCAGTAACTACCCGTTCTGGCTCAGCGGCTGGTAGATCAATCTTGTTCAATACCGGTAAGACTTCCAGCCCCTGCTCAATAGCGGTGTAGCAGTTGGCCACACTCTGGCTTCAACGCCTTGGGCGGCATCGACAACCAGTAGCGCACCTTCACAGGCGGCTAGAGACCTTGAGACCTCATAGGAGAAGTCCACATGCCCTGGGGTATCGATCAAGTTGAGCTGGTACACCTCGCCATCCTTAGCTTTGTAGTCGAGAGTAACGCTCTGGGCCTTGATGGTAATACCGCGCTCGCGCTCGATATCCATGGAGTCAAGCACCTGCTGCTCCATCTCGCGCTCACAGAGTCCGCCGCACAGCTGAATAAAGCGATCCGCAATGGTCGATTTACCATGGTCAATATGGGCGATAATTGAGAAGTTTCTGATATGTTTAAGGTCTGTCATCCGGCATCCGCCGCCGGTAAAATCTGGCAGCCTACAATTAAGCCAATATTCTGAATGAATATTGCCCTTTAACTAACTGAAAAACGGAGTCTTTCAAATGAAAAACTCCGCCATGAAAATATTTCCTAACCCTCTCAGGCCAATTGCATATAGTAACTCAGATCAAGCGGCACTCATATAGCATCCGTTTTAATCAAATATTAGGGAGCCTCTGAGCAAGTCATGACCGATCGCCTTGCACTCAGGAGGTACCATTCAATAAGAACCACAGCCAAACCTTTTTCACTGTTTTACTTCCCCGGTACCTGCATGGCGAGGAATATTGGCCCACTGCTGCGCATCACTAACACATTGATATACCGCCCCTTTGGCAGCCGCTCCATCTCCACCTCAAATTCCGTCACACTCCTGATCCGTTTGTTGTTGATCATCTGGATGACATCGCCTTGACGTATCCCCGCCACCTGGGCTGGCCCACGCTTCACAGCCTCCACCAATACACCACTTTTGGCATCGAGCTTAAATTGGCGCAGCAGTTGACGTGTAATATCTCTAACTACCAGGCCAAGAAGATTCTCGACACTCTGCTTCACCTCTTTGGATGCCAGCTCAATCTTGTCATCGGCTGGCAGCTCACCAATCTCAACCGTGAGCGCCTTACTCTTGCCACTGCGCAACACCAATACTTTAGCTGGCTGATTCACTCTGCTGGCACCGACCAGAGGCGGCAGCATCGAAGAGTCATGAACCTCCTTATCGTTGAACTGAAGAATAATATCACCCGCCTCTATGCCCCCCTTTTCTGCTGGACTGTCGGAGAATACCCTCGCCACCAGAGCGCCCCTGGGTTGCTTCATACCGAAGGAGTCAGCTAACTGGCGAGTCACATCCTGGATCTGAACCCCCAGCCAACCTCGGCTCACCCGGCCTTGATCCCGCAGCTGATCGGCCACATTCATCGCCATCTCAATTGGGATGGCGAAGGAGAGCCCCATAAACCCCCCTGTCCGACTGTAGATTTGCGAATTGATGCCCACCACTTCGCCGTTAAGATTAAACAGTGGCCCACCTGAATTACCTGGATTGATGGCGACATCGGTCTGGATAAAGGGTACGTAGTTTTCGCTAGGTAGGTTACGCCCTTTGGCACTGACGATACCGGCGGTAACCGAGTGATCAAAGCCAAAGGGAGAGCCGATAGCCAGCACCCAGGCACCCACCTTCAGCTCGCTACTACTACCGATGTTTACCTTGGGCAGCCCGTCGGCATCTATCTTCAGCAAGGCAACATCACTGGCTTTATCCATGCCAATAACTTCTGCCATATACTCATGGTGACTATTGAGGCGCACCAGAATCTCATCGGCACCACTGACTACATGATAATTGGTCAGAATATAACCATCAGTGGAGATAATAAATCCCGACCCCAGGGACTGGGCATCGCGCTCTTGTGGTTCACCCCGGCCTAACCCTTCACCGAGAAAACGCCGAAAAAGCTCATTAAGCGGGCTATCTTCAGGTAGGTCTGGAATCTGAAAATCTCTAAAATCTCTACCAAACTGTCTAAGTTGCTTTCCATGCTGCTTGGTGCTTATATTGACCACCGATGGACTGTTGTCAGTTACAAGCTGCGTGAAATCCGGCAGAGTTTTGGCATTAAGAGTCGCTGATACTGATATCAACAAAAACATCAAGAAAAAACCTATATATCTGCCGCCAACTCGCTTTGTAAACATAAAAAACTCCTAATCAAAAATTGTGGCTATCCAGAGTCACCTGGACACTATCTGCACGGCGCAATATCACAATTTGATACGCCTTATCCCGGCTGATTCTGGCGGCATAAAAGCGCAAGTAGAGCAGCCCGACTAACAAACCTAATAGACCACTAAATATAACCATCGGTTCCGTCGATTTGAATTCAAGCAGAGTGGCAAACCAGCGCCCAAGTAGAGAGAATAGAAAGAGCGAAAACAGAGGGACAAGATAGAAGATGACGGAACTCTTCAGTAGTGCAGATTCAGCCACGCCGAGAACAACCTGCTCACCTGGCGCAGCACTTATACTGTTAAGTACATTGAACGAGCTGCGGCGCCGCCCAAACACCTTCGATATGGCGGATACTCCGCAACTTGTGGAGCCGTCACAACCACCACAGGTGGATTTTCGTTCAGTTTCAACGGTGGCAAACTCACCGTCAGTGGATAAAACCAGGGCTTGTTCTTCAATCATCGAACCTGCGCAGTGCCTTAGCGACCTGCTCCACCGTCTGTGCGGGTACCTCACCGATTACCGTCACCTGATACTCCTCGAAACGGTTACCAAAAGCGTTGATCGCGCCCATGTTGGAGCTGCCATGCAATACGGCATCTGTACCCACTTTCTCAATATAGAGGGAGAGTGAAGCAAGGCCGTCTGATATGACAAAGTGGTCCATAGCGGCGTCACTCTTCCCGGCCGATTTTCTGGCATGGAGAGTGACCGCATAACCGGCCGGAAGAGCGTTGAATTTCCAACGTTCATCACGTCCCCCCTGCATCTTCCTCAGGGGTTTCTGTTGAACCCACTGATAATCCTCCTTGCCTGCAATAGAGGGCTCCGTCAACCCTTCAATGTTGCTATCGACCTGCAACTGAGTAAACATTATCTGGGATATGGCATCGCCATTGGCATTGAGCATATCTGTTTTAAGTGGCAACCCATGCTGCTTATCGAGGTAGATTCGGTAGCCGTAGCGATAGTGATCCTTGGGTACAATGGCAATGACAGCCACCGCACGGTCGGCCACCCTCGCATCGTCCAGGTTGAAGAAGCTGTAGTGATCGTCAAGTTGATTGGCATCAACAGACATTACTGCCCTAAAGCCCTGTCCTAATACCCGGCTTCCGATGGAGACAGACCTGGAATCCGGTGCAATACAGGTCACTGACGCATTATCACGAACAACCTCACGGGCCACACCGTTGAGAGAGATCAGGCGTTCACTCTCACCTTTGCTGCCGACGCTATGAACAATGCGCATACTCTCCAGGTGGTTGTCATGAAGATAGACAAAGGTGCCTTCGTAACTGAGGGTATGAACTGCATTGACCATCTTATCCAGCCAGACTCTCACCTCTCCCTTGTTTGTATCTGCCGATACCCGCAAAGAGATTAGCAATAAACTCAGCACTAGAAGAGGTAATAGACGACGAAGCACCATCGGACTAACGGCTGCTGTCATAGGTGACAAAACTCGCATAGGGCGCTACTCCCGACATAGCACCAGAAGAGGCAAACTCATTATGGTTAACCAGATAACGATTGAGTTGAGACTCAACCTTCGGTTCAGATAAGTTCTTCCAGCGCGTAGAGGTACGTTCAAGATATGGCGCACTTGCCGATGAAGCGACAACCTCTACCCCATTACCATCAGCCTGCCCTTGCATCTGGGGTAACAGATAGACCGCCATAACCGCAACTGAGGCAGCAAGGGCGGCACCCACCATCGGTTTGGCCCAGTGGTGCAATCGACCCTCAGTTTCAGAGTGGCTACTACTGGCAGGCGCAGCAATGATCGCAGGCTCTAGCTTGAGGCGCTCTCGAACCGAGTCGGCTACTCCATGGGGAGAGATTCTCACCCCCTCACCGCGCATAACATCGCCTATCAACTGATAACTATCCCAGCTGTCATGCAGATCAGTATCACCCTGGAGCCGACCAAGAAGATGTGCCCTCTCAATAGGAGCAAGTTCATCATCCAGTAACGCTGAAAGTTGTTCTCTAATTTCGTCAGTCATGACCGTCATAAATCACTAAGCAGTAGTTAGGCCAGCAGTGGCTGCAGCCTCTTTTCGATCGCCGCGCGCGCACGGAAGATTCTTGATCTGACCGTACCCACAGGGCAATCCATTGCCCGAGCGATCTCCTCATAACTCAAGCCTTCCAGCTCTCGCAGTGTAATTGCCGTGCGCAGATCTTCCGGCAGGTCATCGATAGCAAGGCGAACAGCATCCGCCAACTCTCTCTCAAGAGCATGATGTTCCGGCGTTGCCATCTCTTTCAGGCGAATACCGGAATCGAGCTGTTCTGCCAGCTCTGCATCAATATCGCTTCCTGGTGGGCGCCGCTTCCTGGCAACCAGGTAATTCTTTGCTGTATTGATGGCGATACGATAGAGCCAGGTGTAAAACGCACTCTCCCCCCGAAAACCGGGAAGGGCTCGGTAGGCCTTGATAAAAGCCTCCTGTGCAACATCCTGTGTCTCACTGGCATCCCTAATATAACGAGAGACCAGATTCATCACCTTCTGTTGGTACTTCAGTACCAGTAGATCGAAGGCCTTTTTGTCTCCACGTTGTACACGCTCAACCAGCTCCTGATCTACCTTTCGCTCGCCCATCCGGGCTTACCCCCTAATTTTGGCAAGCAATCTCTGTTGTTCACTGTAAATTGACAGCCTGTAATGAAATAAGTTCGGTAACTATTCAGCTGGGTTTGGGGTACGGAGCCGATTGCCCACATGGTTGTAGGCAATCGACTCCGCACCCCAAACGTCAACTGATATAGTCATGTTCTACATTTGTGGTTCTCGAAACCGCCAAGATAGGCTAGGATTCGTTGACTGAACCATTCCCCATCAAAAGGGGGTATATGATTCAGGATTATGACCCTAAGACGGAAATCCAGCAATCCCTGATGAATACTCACCACCATTTTGATGTTTTGGTCATCGGCAGCGGTGCTGCCGGTCTCAGCCTGGCTCTGCGCCTTCCGCAACACTTGCAAGTTGCTGTCATATCCAAAAGAGCGCTTTCAGAGGGCAACACCTACTACGCTCAGGGAGGCATTGCCGCCGTACTTGATGAGAATGATTCTATTGAATCTCACATCGAAGACACCTTTGATGCCGGAGCCGGCCTCTGCGACAGAGAGGTCATTCGGCAAGTAGCGGAACACGGCCCCGAAAATATCCAGTGGCTGCTGGATAAAGGTGTCGATTTCACCCGAGAGCAGCCACCCTCCGATGGTTTTCACCTTACCCGAGAGGGGGGACACTCTAAACGCAGAGTGGTTCACGCGGCAGATGCCACCGGCAAAGAGGTCGAGATTCGTATTGAGCAGGATGCAAGGAACCGCAGTAACATCCATCTGTTTGAAGACCACAACGCCATCGACCTGATACTGGCGAACAGAGAGCAGGGAGCCAATAGACGCTGTGTCGGAGCCTATATTCTAAACACTGAGACAAGCCATGTTGAAACGGTTCTGGCGAGTGTTACTGTCATCGCCACCGGGGGGGCGAGCAAGGTGTATCTCTACACCAGCAACCCCGATGTCGCCACCGGTGATGGCATCGCCATGGCCTGGCGTGCGGGCTGCCGGGTCGCCAATATGGAGTTTATTCAGTTTCACCCAACCTGTCTCTACCACCCTGAGGCCAAATCATTTCTGATTACCGAGGCGATACGTGGTGAAGGCGGCAAACTACTGCGGGCCGACGGCAGCCGCTTTATGCACCGCTTCGATGAACGGGCAGAGCTGGCCCCCAGGGATATCGTAGCCAGAGCTATCGATCATGAGATGAAACGGCTTGGAGAGGATTGCGTCTACCTCGACATTAGCCACAAGCCAAAAACGTTCATTATCGACCACTTCCCGACCATCTATAGCCGCTGCAAAGAGTATGGCATCGATATCACCAAAGACCCTATACCAGTAGTACCGGCTGCACACTACACCTGCGGCGGCATCATCTCCAATGCCCTCGGCCAGACCGATATCCCCAACCTCTATGCCATTGGGGAAGCCTCCTATACCGGTCTCCACGGAGCCAATCGCATGGCCAGTAACTCTCTGCTGGAGTGTCTTGTTTTTGCGCAGGCGGCAGCAAATGATATTGCTGCAAAAATTGACTCCATCCCCAAGCCCCCCCAAATATGCGCCTGGGATGAGAGCCGGGTAACCGATTCAGATGAGGAGGTGGTGGTCGCTCACAACTGGGATGAACTGCGTCGTTTTATGTGGGACTACGTCGGTATTGTTCGCACAAACAAGCGGCTGGAGCGAGCGAGACGCCGTATCAACCTGCTGCAACACGAGATCAGAGAGTACTACAGTAATTTCCGCGTCACCAATGACCTCCTGGAGTTACGTAACCTGGTCGAAGTAGCCAGCCTCATCGTGCGCTCGGCCCAGAGTAGAAAAGAGAGCCGTGGCCTCCACTACACGCTCAATTTCCCTAAGCGTGATGACCGTTATCAGTGTAGCCCCACCATCCTTATTCCGGACAACTACGACCCGGAGTAAAAGATCGATTAACTATTCAGCGGGTGCTCGGGGTCGGAGTCGATTGCCCACATGGACGTGGGTAATCGACTCCAACCCCTGGTGAAAATAGCCACAAAATCAGCAACTATTCTGTTGCTGATACAAGAAAGAAGAGAAGAAGAGGGTCAGGTCTCCCATTGCACATTCGGAATTCGAGTATGACCAGACGGTGAGCTGGTAACCGGCTAATCTGTCATGAGTATGCAAAATCTGCAGCTCACAGCTCATTTTGGGATCTGTAGAGTACCTCTTGTGCTGCGTACCCCTGTCAGCGGGATATAGAGGAGCGGGATATAGAGGCATCCAGACCCACGTTCTTGGTGTCTGCCAGTGTGTTCGGTGTTTTCACAGCATTACTACCGCCAGCGTTTTGCGTGTCAGGGCGTGAATGCCCCTTCTTGTGACAGGGAAATTGATTGACTTTATAGATTTATATTCCTATTTTTTTTAGCAGGCGCCGGATACCCACCGCAATTGCCGGGCGGGGGCGATCGTTGCAGCTGCGACTTATCGGTGGGTTATATCAGTTCACGCGCCCGGCATGATTGTTTGCGACTTCACTACCGATCTGACGTCCAAGTTGCAGTAGCAAACGGTTGAGGGCGGCGACATAGCCACTGTACCCACCCGCTCCGGCATCCACACTCAAAGAGAATGGATAAATTGCCAGTTCTTTGCGGCCAGCGTCATCAAGCAGGCTCCAAGAGCCAATCAGAGCCACCTCCCCACTCAGGCCACCATCAAACCTCAGGATATCCAGCTTCACCTGGTAACGAATCACCCTGTGCCGTCCCCAGGGGTAGCCTGAGATCAGATCGATACCGGGTTCCTCTGCAAGCTGCTGGGTCAGCACGCCCATCATATTCTGTTCCAGCTCACCAGCCCAGTGATGAAAATCAGCCACAACAGCACCATTTTGCCCATCGCGGCTCACAATTTGCGGCCGCTTGAGGTAGTCGGGCAATTTGAGCGGACCCAGCCCGATGGAGAGGCCATCTGCGCTGGATGAGTCCGGCACTGCGGAGGATTCCACCGTTAACAGGTAAAAGGTGGTAGGTGCGGAGGACTCGATCGTGATACAGCCCGACAACAGGATCGTCATCAGCAATAGGAGGGCAACTCTCATCGGCTCTTTCCTTTCAATAGGGATTCAGGGTGACGCTCCAGGTACTCGGCCATGATCCGTATGGAACGGGCTGCTGCAGAGAGCTCCTCCAGGGTCGCCAGTAACTCGTTACCCAATACGCCATCATGGGAGGTAATACCTCGCAACCCCTCCATCACCTCGGTAGAGGTTTTGATCAGGATCTTGGCATTAGCCGCTACTTCTGAGACATTATTCATCAGTGGACCGGTCTGACGGCTCATGGTGCTCAACAGTTGGTTGCTCTGCTTCATGACCTGCCGCATCTCCTGAACAGCATCGGTCAATGCCTGGTCATTGACCAACTCATCCGCCCCCTTGGCGGCGTTTTTCAGATGCGCGCCTATCTCCTCAATGGGCACGCGCTCAAGCTTGACCAGCAGGGAGTTGAGATTGCGCGTGATGCTGGATAGGGCACTGGGTGTGGCTGGAAGTACCGGATAGCCGTTGGACTTCGATACCGTTCCCGGTGGCAGTTCCGGGTGAAAGTCCAGTTCGATGAACAGTTGTCCCGTCAACAGATTCCCGGTTTGCAGACGCGCCCTCAATCCTTTACCAACGAGTTTTGCTAGTAGATTCCGGACGTTCTCAGAAGCCTTGTCGTTATCGTTAATCTGATCCGTGATGAGTCTTTCCGGCTCGATACCAAGGAGCACAGGAATGCGAACACTCCCCTCATCCGCACTCTTCTCCAATCGAATATCCTGTACCGTACCCACCCGAATACCGCGAAACTCTACCGGAGCGTTGACCGTGAGACCACGGACTGTGTCATCAAAATAGACGAGGTAGGGGACGGTGATCGTGATAGGACGCTCTTCGGACTGTTGTTTGTCATCATAGAGAACGAAGGCGCTATCCACCTCCGCCGAAACTCCATTTTCTCGGCCGCCAGGTGAATCAAAGGCGACCCCACCGGCCAACAGGGTGGTAAGCGACTGCACATCTAGGCTGATACCCTCGGCAGAGAGATCCAGACCGATCCCTCCAACGTGCCAAAAACGGCTCTGCTGCTTCACATAGGCGTCGTGTGGTGCGTTGATATAGATATCGATACCGATATGACTGTGATCATCCGACAATTTATAACGAACCACTTCACCAACCTTGATACTCCGGTAGTAAATTGGAGCGCCAAGAGTAATGGAGCCCAACTCTCTTGCCTTGAGGTGATAGGTACTTCCCTTGGAGTTCGACAACACCGTGGGTGGCTCTTCAAGACCAATGAAATCACGCTGTGGTTCGCCATTGCCACCTGGGTCAACCGTGATATAAGGACCACTGAGAAGAGTGTTGATGCCGCTGATGGAGAGTCCATCGATACGGGGGCGAACCACCCAGAAACGGCTGGCGCTCGAAAACCTTGAACTGACGACCCGTTTTATCTCCGCCGTAACAATGACATGGGAGAGGTCTCCTGAGAACTCGATACCGTTCACCACCCCGACATCGATATCCTTGTACTTGATCCGGGTCTTCTTGGCCTCAAGCCCCTCGGCATTATTGAAGCGAATATGGATATCCGCACCGTGCTCCATAAAGTTCTGGAACACCAGCCAGCCGCCGATCAACGCAGCGGCCAGAGGGAGAATCCAAACCAGGGGAAACTGTCTCCTCCCGGTTTCAATTCGCGCTTTCGGTGGTTCCTCTATAGTCATCCTAATCCGTTGTCGTGTCTGTTGAAAGCCAGTGCTGATCCCAGATAATCCTGGGATCAAAACTCATTGCCGCAAGAATCGTGAAGATAACCACCATGGCAAATGCGGTTGCCCCGATACCGGGTTCAATAGTGAATATCTCACCCATCTGAACCAGCGCCGTCAGCAGCGCTACGACAAAAATATCCACCATGGACCAGCGGCCAATAAACTCCATTGCCTGATACAGGCGAGTACGCTCCACCCGCCGGAATCTGTAGCCCCATTGCACCGAGAGCAGTAGAAATCCAAGGGCTAGAATCTTGATCATCGGCACCAGTATACTGGCTATGAAGATAACAGCAGCTAGGAGAAAATCCCCATCTTTAATAAAGAAGATAACGCCGCTCATAATGGTATCAGTACTCTGCCCCCCAAAATAGGTGGTCTTCATTACCGGAAGCAGATTGGCGGGGATGTAAAGAATCGCCGCAGTGAGCAGCAGCGCCCAGCTCCGGGCAAGGCTATGTGGTTTTCGAAAACTGAGATGGCTGCCGCAACGGGGGCAGTGTTCACGCCCGTCACCGGTTGATTTCACGGCAAGCCCACAGAGGTGACAGGAGTATATTCCCTGATTGATCGCCCGTGGGCCTCGCCACATCATCGGTTGTCACTCCCTATAGATCCAAGATCCTCCCACCATAGCTGGACATCGATCTTTACGGAGGCCGCAGTAAAAAAGAGTATCACGAAGATAAAAGCAAAAAAGCCGGTCCCGTAGAGCAGGTCAGCAGTATCCGAAAGTTTCATCAACGCCACCAGCATCCCAAGCATAAACACATCGATCATGCCCCATATTTCAGCGCTGTGGATCAACTTTAACAAAAACCGGCTGGCTGGAAGCGCCCGCCTTAAATAGAGGGCCGAGAGCAGATAGAGACTGGCGGCAATGACAAAGCCCGGGGCCAATACCGTGCTGAGCAGCACAAACAGGGCCAGTGGCTGCATACCGGCATCCCAGAGCGCGGTGGACGAGGCAATGAGTGTGGCCGCCTGGGTGCCGTTACCCATCTTCAGCACCAGGAGCGGGTAGATATTGGCGATGACAAAGAGGATCAGTGATCCGACCATCAACGCCAGAGGTATATGTAGCGAACCGGATGGGTTGGAAAGCAGCCTGGAACGGCAACAGGGACAATAGGCCACCCCACCGCTGGGTAGTGAATCGATGGTGGTAAGGGCATCGCAACTGCGGCAGACAAGGTCCTGTTCTCAATTGTTCTCAATGCCACCCCCCTTTTTGGCGCCATGGCGAATCGTCACACCACGATCCACCTGGACAAATATCCGCACCTGCGGAGTAGCGAGTATAGCTGTTGATGCTCGCCAAATCGACGCCGCAAAGGCCCCTGAACGCAGGGCGCTCTGAACCGTGACGACTTCTTCAGCAAGCCACCGGAGGTGCGCTAAACGATCACCTCCGGCTGCTGGTCGGTGAACCAATAGTACATTATCAGGACACCCATTACATTATCAGGACACCCATACATTATCAGGACACCCATACATTATCAGGACACCCATGACTTAAGAGTCAGAACAATAGACCTGTATCGTTGTGCTTGAGTGATGGGTGTCCTCGTGTTTCTCGTGTTTTTCTGTCAGCGGGCTATAGAGCGTCCAGACCCATGTTCTTGGTGTCTGCCAGTGTGTTCGGTCATTATCAGGACACCCATGAC
>MOXH01000072.1_pt1 | contig 16765 bp, 22 predicted proteins | sample 1471181 | NCBI WGS metagenome assembly MOXH01 (sample SAMN05806436, study PRJNA327811) | mollusc metagenome | isolation source: Phylotype A (SB4) bacterial symbionts from gill | host: Thyasira cf. gouldii | place: Canada: Bonne Bay, Newfoundland | collected 2010-05-07
CTCATCCTGTTGTGCTGGGGCCGGTAAGTAAAATAAGAGCGGCTGCTAAACAGCTCGGGCAACGATTCTTCAAAGGATGGGGGAATCGAGGGTGCTCTATAGCACTTAGTTTTCACGAGTACTTCAACCACCATCCCCACCCGCTCTTACCGCTGGTATGAGTCCTCTTGCATCAATTTCAATAATTGCCCCTCACACTTCCCATTTCACTTCATTTTTGACCCCAGAACCATTCAACCAAGCCATCCTGGCTGAAATTATCTATTTATTCTACAGATGGTTGGTATTGTTTTTGTGGAGTTAGTGGTGGGTGTCCTCTCTTTACTCTTTAGGGGGTTAATGTAAATATATTCTTGCCAATAACTCCATGAATATCATCGCGATAAAAATCCTGCTATGGTTAGCAAAAGTACAACCACTGGCTCTGGGGCTTTGATCTAGAAGAAGCCATACGATGCATCCTACGAAAGCCAAATAGTTAATTATTCTGTACAAAACTCTACGATCCTTAAGAGGCTAACGTTGTGGTAACGGGCGCGAGTGAAGCCGAGCGTCCCAGTGAGCGATAGCGAACGATGTTTACCACCTTGTTAAGTGTTTAGCAGAATCGATTCATTTAACGTGGCTAATCTTAACCTTGCCTTGGTTTGCAAAAAAAAATATACCTAGCCAACCTGATATCATCAAAATCAGAGCGCTAGGCACCGGGACGTTCGCTTGCCGTGTTGCAATGAGGGTATATTCTTCGACAGAAATAAGGGAACCTGGGAGCCAAGTATCACCTGCACATACGAGCTGATAAAGTTCACCACTCCTAAAACCTGCGCCATTACATGTTGTACCAGCCATATTCCAATATTGACCACTGGAGCTGAATAATTCTCCACCGAGAATGAATTGCTCAGTATCAGTATCAGTATTAAAATTAAAATTAAAAGTGGTTCCTGATAAACCATCTTCCATAAAATCCCATGTACCGATTGTAGTGCTACTATGCATGACATTTATATAGAAAGTATCTAGGTCTACGGCACCAATAGAGCCAGTATTAATCAATGAATCGTCATAACTAAAATAACCATTCATTGAATAGCCTGCTGCACCTTGCCATGAAATATCGAAAGTCAATGCTTGAGCGAAACCAGAGCTTAATAGCAGTAATGTGCTAAATAAGCATAGAATTATATTTTTTAGGGAACTTACTACCTTTACCACGGCTAGTGGTTTCCTATCAGTATATTGTGTCATTCCTTTATCCTCTTCTTCTATGTTTGATATTATGTGTACCATCTGTTGAATTTGATCGTTATTTATCTAGTTTCCTTTAGATGCGTTAACCGCACTTACATATAATCACTTAACGCCGAGCTAAGCGGCGTGTTTTTTACGTCCGCTTTAGCTACTTGTTGTGTGATTAATGTGCAAGTTTTGCACTAGCGATACGGTTTAAACTTACACCTGACTCAGCAGCCTCTATAGCAAGATGGCGATGAACTTCTGGTGGTACACGAACCATGAATTTACCGCTATATTTGCGTGATGATAAAGGCTGAGGTAACTCCTCTTTGCTTTTGTTCATATCTGTAATACAGTCTTTAACGACAGAACGAATACCTTTTAATGCCTTTTCAGAGGTGGATGCAAGCCAGCTAAGGCTTGGGAATTCAGCACATAAACCTATAAACTCTTCATCTTCATCAGACCACAATACGCGGTATGTATATTTATCACTTTCAAGAACCATGCTGCACCTCAATTTTTTCAATAGCAAGTAATACCTGCTTGACTTGGTAGGGCTTAGCTTTGCCTTTGTGATTTTGAATGTTTACACGTGGGTCTCCAGGCCACGGTGTTTTATAGACACAATGACTATTACCGCACTGGCGTGGTTTACCAAAATAATGTGTACAAACCTTTTGAAGATCATTGAAACGAACCCCTTTAGGGTTTGCTTTCATTTCATCCAGGATTTTAGCAAGGCCGCTCATTTTAATTATAGTAGCATTAGTGATACTATAGTCAAGTGCTATTTTTACACACAACGCTTCGCTTCACCGGGAAAATAAAGCGGAGGAGCGAAGCGACGTAGCTTTATTTTATCCGAGTGCAAGCGTTTGTTATGCCTAACTACTTTGGCGTACTACCCATTGTGTGTGTTCTCTCGAAAAAGCATTCTCAGCGTCTTTGACAAATTCTGAAAATTCTTCGTCGGTATCTGAATCTGCAAGATGCCCCCTGACGATACCTATTTCATGCGCCGTTAGGGCATAAGCCGTGGCAATTTCCTGAAACCGCTTAACTTGAATCCAAGTCAATACTCCACCAGCCATAACTACAAAAACATCAGTGGGCCATATTTTCCATTCAGGATAAGCAATTCTAGTAAGGACTAGCGTAATTGCTACAACTGGAATGCCACCAATAATATAAAAAACCGTTTGCCACTGCGTTTGTTACAACCTGATTTGTCGGCATACCACTTCCTTTGCTCATCAACTCTATCCTTTTAAGTAGTCTGCTTTTCTATTTTCCAACGAAGAAGCCCGTGTTGATTCCATTTTCCTGCTTAGCTGGTCGGATGCACTGACCTTACCACCCAGCACATCTCCAAGTTGATTGTTTGAACGTAATATTTCATTTAGCAGATTACGGAATACTGAATTCACTTCTTTTACGGTTGAAGCATCAAGAAATGGATCAGCCTTCATCATATATCGCCATGTTGCAGTTTTTACAGACTCTGCAACTGCACGGGCGCTATACCATGTTTTTCATATTTCTTGACAGCAAGAAATACAGATATGCCGAGGGCACAGAGAAAAATAAACGCATTAAAAAGTGAGTATTCTTTTGTTGGAAATGGGTGAATCACCAACCCAGCACCAACAACAAGCAGAAAAACATGCCCCTTAATAAGCCATAAATATGCAGACTGCGCGCTTATTGAGGCACTATCTGCCGCTTTATAGAGAGCCGGATAGTCGTTATGTTCCATATACTACCTCGTGGCCAAATCCTGCAACCGCGCCTCGCTCCATTGGTATACTGTAATATTATTATCGGAAAGACATTTTGGTATTGTGCCATTGGTTCCATTCAGTCGTATGGCGTAAACCGGCTTTCCATTATCCAGAGTTTTTTGAACCTCATGTGGCACCCAATAGCTTTTATGGGTTGTGTTGCCTACAAATACGATCGTTCTAGATGTTCCTTGCATTGCCTTCGTAATGGCTTGTTTTATTGTTGCTTCATCTTCGGTATCCCACCGAGCCAACAAGTCTTTAACTCTAAAATTCAACGCTGGATATCGTGAGTTCATTGCACGTCCTTTAATGGTCACAACTACTCCACGATCTTTTTCACTAAAGCTAAAAAATACTACATTTGGCATTTTGTACTCCTTTAATTTCTATTGGGCATAACGCCCGCATAAAGCGTGCGAGGTACGAGCGTCGCCTTTTGATGCGTTTGTTAGGACTAATTGTCAGCTTCATCAAAATCAGCACCTATTATTTCCTTATTTAGTTTTGTAATCTCTTCTGCCGTATCTTCAAATAAATGCAGAATCGTTTCTTTTCCATCTTCATCTGACTCGAATACATAACTGACAAAATTTGATAGTGACTCAAGTACTATATATGTGATGTAAACGTATTGGTTGATGTGGGTCTCGGTCGCTTGCTTAGTTCGATAAACAGAATTCTCATCTAACTCTAAGTAATGATTTCTCAGCCCTACCCACGTACCATGTACGTGATGTGAGCCAATTCTTTGCCCAACTGTATATGAGAATCTTTGGTGTCCTATTGAAGTTAGCATTGCTGCTAGATCTGGTAGACCTTTAGTGTTCTTTATTTTTTCCTCATCAAATCCTGCTTCAGAAAGACAATCCCTTACAGAATTTAGCATTCTCTTTTCAATATTTAAAACAAGACCATCTCGCTTTTCAATTGATTTCTGTACTTCTGATTTTAATTCCAATTCAGTTTTTAAACCGGAAGAGATATATCTTTCAAACTTGTCTTCAATTTTAGAATTGCAGAGCCAACTTAATATTACACATGATTCAAATATGCAGCGATCCAAAATACTTGTAGATTCACCAAAACCACCTTCATGAGAAAGGGCAACATTCGCAAGTATTAAGCGAGCGCAGCGATTTATAAGACCGATTAATACTCCATAGTCGCGATTTGATATATCTTTCCGAACGGTTGGCGAAGCTTGTAGCAAATTCGCAAACGTGACACATAACCCGCCAACGAACTTATACCATTCGAAAAGAACGGGACTGAAATCACCAGTTTCACGGCAACGCTGCATATCCTCTTCAGTAATTACCGGTGCATCTGGAAGCATGTATTGAGTCCTAACAGCTGATTATACGACACGCACATGTATTGGTGTTACTCGACACGCACGGATAACGGAATAATATTGCATTTGTTCTACTCATGTTCTCTGTTATTTCAACAGTTAATTACTCCCCTATCCATCAAGAAGATTTTGCCGTAATAAATCATTGGCAACGCCATCCGAGCTGAGATGGGTTTTATCGACTAGCTCAATCGATTCCTTCGATTCCATGTAAACAGGCATTCCTAAAGCTGGCTTGGAGGAGAAGATACTTCTTTTTTAAAGCATTTAGATAGTTAATGCAAGGTTTTTGGGTAACTCATGGGTTGCCATGAAAAAAGGGGGGACAGCTCTAACATTCCAATATCACGCCACTCTCCTCAGGCTTTTTTGTGAAAGTAGGATTTTCTGATCACCGCATCTACTGCATTGATCAGAAAACCCAGAGCTTAAGAATAGTGTCTGTAAGTGACTTCAGTCGCGGAGGACGTAGCTCCAAATCCTGACAGTGTGCCAAATTCCATCGCGACTGAAGTCGTTCCTACGCATGGGGGTGATGATTATGTGGGGTAGTAGCGAGGTGTATAGCTAGCCATGTTGAAAAAGCTGGCTTAATAGAACACGCTCTTATGCCGCCTGAGTCCGCTGTACCTGCACCCGATTAATAGCCGACAGCACCGCTTTTAGCGAGGCGCTTACTGTATCCTGATCAAAAGCAGCTCCTGATACCCGCACACCATCAATATTGAGCTGAACATAGGCCGCAGCCTCTGCATCGGTTCCCTCGCCGATGGCGTGCTCACTATAATCGACCACATTTAGCTTTTGGCCACTATAGTTTGCCCAGGCATCGACAAAAGCCGAAATAGCGCCCTCACCCTCGCCTCGCAATTGCTGCTCCTTACCGCTATCGGTAAGAGTGACATCGATCAGGTCGCGTCCATTGCGATCGAGCCGGTAGCCGTTGAGCTGGATTGGCCCGCCGTCAGCTACAAAGTGTTTACAAAACGCTGCGTAGATGATCTCACTGCTGATCTCACCGGCTTGCTCTTCACTGGTACGCTGCACCACCTGGGCAAATTCAACCTGTGCCCAACGCGGCAGCATCAATCCGTAGTCACGTTCCAGGACAAAGGCGATACCCCCTTTTCCCGACTGACTGTTGACCCGGATCACCGCCTGATAATCGCGCCCGAGATCCTTCGGATCGATGGGCAGGTAGGCCACCTGCCAGGCTCATCGGGCTTCTGCAGATGGAGACACTTGCGGATCGCATCCTGATGACTGCCGGAGAAGGCGGTATAGACCAGTTCACCGACCCAGGGGTGGCGTGGGTGTACGGGAATACCGGTACACTCAGTGACTATCTGGATGATCTCATCGGGATTAGAGATATCGAGCTGCGGATCGACACCCTGGCTGTAGAGGTTCATCGCCATGGTGACTATATCCACATTGCCGGTACGCTCACCGTTGCCCATTAGGGTGCCCTCCACCCGATCGGCACCGGCCAGTAGTGCCATCTCACTGGCACCGACAGCACAGCCCCGGTCGTTGTGGGCATGTACCGACAGGATAATGCTGTCGCGGCGGCTGATATGGGTGGCAAAGTACTCCACCTGATCAGCAAACATATTGGGTGTCGCCACCTCCACGGTAGCCGGAAGATTGATGATGCTGGGGTGCTTTGGGGTAGGCTGCCATACATCCAGTACCGCCTCACACACCTCGACGGCATAATCCATCTCGGTGCCGGTAAAGCTCTCTGGGGAGTATTGGAATACCCACTCGGTCTCTGGATGTTTGGCCGCTTCACGCCGCAACAGCTCGGCGCCGTGACGGGCAATGGCGGTAATACCGTCCCGTCCCTTGGCAAACACCCGCTCCCGCTGCACGGTGGAGGTGGAGTTATAGACGTGAACGATCGCCCGCTTTACCCCCTTGAGAGACTCGAAGGTGCGCACCACCAGATCCTCACGGGCCTGAACCAACGCCTGAATGGTCACACCCTCTGGGACCTTGCCCTCTTCGATCAACCAGCGGGTAAAGTCGTAGTCCGGCTGACTGGCGGATGGGAAACCGATCTCGATCTCCTTGAAACCGAGCTTCACCAGCAGACGCCAGAGGCGCTGTTTCTGCTCCACACTCATCGGCTCCAGCAGCGCTTGATTACCGTCACGCAGGTCGACGCTGGCCCAGGTGGGTGCTTCGGTGATGATGTGGTCAGGCCACTGACGGTTCTCAAGAACAACGGGGGGTGCCGGTCGGTATTTCTGGTGGTCAAACGGTTTCACTTCTCTTACTCCTCGAGTCACTGCATTCGAAAAATTGACTATCCTGCCGCTCCTTGTGGGATCGGTTTTATGACCCATCGCCGGGTAGGCGAGGATCTCTGGTGCCGGTGGTAACCGACAAACAAAGAGTAAGCGAAAAAAGCGGGTGAATGTTTGCTATTAAATCAATAATTTCGCCATATTAGATATTTAATTGCTTTATTAAACAAATCAACGCAATATTATAGCTGTCTATAGGTGATAGGAGCAAAACAGTGGTGTTAAATCGTTATGACAGACGTATTCTTGAGATTCTGCAGATAGAGGGGAGAATCAGCAATCAGGAGCTGGCAGAGCGCATTGGCCTCTCTCAATCACCCTGCCTGCGCCGGGTTCGTGCCCTGGAGGAGAGCGGACTCATCACCGGCTACCGGGCGATGGTGGATGCAAAAAAACTGGGTCTCAGCCTCCTCGCCCTAATCCACATCTCCATGGACCGCCACACCCCAGAGCGCTTCGCCAATTTCGATGCCACAGTGGACGCCCTGCCGGAGGTACTGGAGTGCCTGCTGATCACCGGCCAGGATGCCGACTACCAGCTGAAGGTGATCGTCCGTGACATGGATGCCTACCAGTCACTACTACTGAATAAGATCACTCGTATCGAAGGGGTTACCGGTGTTCACTCCAGCTTTGTCATGCGCCAGGTAGTGAACCGGACCTCGCTGCCTCTGCCTTGAGCAGCAGACGGTTGGGGGATATGTGGCTTCTCATCTACGAGTACACATCGCCTCAAGCCGTTCCAACTCCCGTTCACTGAAACCGGCTTGAAGACGAGCTGTTTTGTGCAATGGGCAGCTGACCCGACCGGTCATATACTCAGTCAGCAGATCAAAGTAGGTCTGTTCAGGCTCCAGCCCCCGCTGTTGACAGAGATAGTGGAACCAGCGCGAGCCCATCTCCACATGTCCTATCTCGTCCCGCAGAATTATTTTTAGTGCGGCAACTGTTTGCAAGTCACCCGCCTGCTCGAACCGCTTGCTCATTCCCGGATTCACATCCAGCCCTCTCGCTTCCAGCATGCGCGGAATCAGTGCCATACGCACCAGGGGATCGTGAGCCGTGGTCAGTGCCATCTCCCAGAGACTGTTGTGGGCCGGATAGTCACCATACTCCCGACCACCATCACCCAGGCGTTGGCGCAGCATCTGAAAATGTTCCGCCTCCTCTGCCGCCACTTGAATCCAATCGGCATAATAGGCATCAGGCATTTCACGAAAACGGAACAGTGCATCAACGGCGAGATTAATGGCATTGAACTCAATATGTGTCACGGCGTGAAGTAGTGCTAATCGCCCCTCCTCTGATTTTGGTGAGCGTTTTTTCAGCTGCCGGGGAGGCACTAGCTCCGGCTTCTGTGGGTGCCCCGCCTCCACCACATCTTCCAGATCAACCGGTTGCCGCTGCAACCGCCCTGCCCGCCAATCCTCGGCCAATTGGGTGGCGAGTCGCAGCTTCTCATCGACATCCGCTTCACTGAGGCAGGCTTGTGCCTGGCGATAGAGGTTTTTTACTGCGTCACTCATAGCTTGATACCCAGAATCAGATCCATCACATTGGTTCCCGTTGGCCCGGTGTTGATCAGGTCACCGCTCGCTTCGAGAAAACTTCCCGAATCGGCGGCAGTGAGCGCCTGCTGTGCACTCAGCCCTTGCTGCTCGCCGCGACGAAGTGTACCACCATCCACCAACGCACCGGCATCGTCTCCCGGCCCATCACCACCATCAGTGGCGAGGGAGAGAAAACAGACATCATCACGCCCGGCAATAACGGTGGCGGCGGAGAGCGCCAGGTGCTGGTTGCGTCCACCCCGCCCTGGGCTCTCTGGAAGCTGGACACTGGGCTCGCCGCCCCAGACAAAAACCCCAGGCTTGGCATCACTCAACTCAAGGGCTAGGCGGCGACCGGCATTGATCGCATCGGCATCGATATGGGCGTGACTCAGACTCACTTCATACCCCAATGCTCGCGCCTTGGCAGCGGCCGCTTCACGGGCATCTCTTAGGCTGGCGATGACATGCACAGAGATAGTGTTTCCGGTAACGCAACCTCGCGACGATCCCCCATCAATACCTCAATCCACTCGGGAACCTTGAGATGTGACGGCAGACCGCTCCCATCCGTAGCAGCAACCAGCAGGCCAGAACCGATCACGGAGGGATCATCCTTCGGCACGTCTGAAATCAACAGCACGTCCACCGATCTAGGGCCAGTAAAGTGCAGCAGCCCACCCCCCTTTATAATAGAGAGGGAGCTGCGTACCCTGTTCATATCATTAATTGACCAGCCACTGGCCAAAAGCCACTCATTAACCTGTATCAACTCCTCCAAACCTACTCCGGGACGTAGCACCTCAACCAGACTGGAAGTACCGCCTGATATAAGAAACAGCAGCGGCCGATCCTCGGGAAGCCGGTCGAGGTAATCAAGCAGCCTTGCTCCTGCTGCCAGGCTCTGTTGATCCGGCACCGGATGCCCCGCCTCTATCGTCTCCAGCCCCTGTGCCTGTAGTGATTTATGATCAAGATGCCCCTGCTTGGAGATCACCAGACCATCGAGAATATGCGCACCGAGCCGCTCTACAGCACCTTGAGCCATATCCCCCGCCGCCTTGCCGATGGCGATTAATGAACAGTCAGAGTAACCATCCCTTAGCTGCCCCATGACCGCCTCTCGCCCGGAAACCCGGGACAGGCCGACTTGGTATATGGACAGCAGCGTTTTCCGTGCGCGCTTAATATCTTCCATCCAGCCTCCAAGAATCAGAAGAAACCTTATAAATGCGGTAACTATTCAGCTATATCTATTTTAGACTGTTTCCATCTGAGGTCGGAGTCGATCGCTCCAATATGAGTGAAAAATGCACCTTATTACGATGCAACCGACGCCGATCCCAAACCCAGCCGAATAGTTACTAAATGCTATTCTATTCTCACAGCAATGTTGTGATAAGATGTTGCGGAAATAAAATTCGACTTGGGGATACACAGTGGAAAGCCTACAGCTACGACGTAACTTTAGTCGTAATGTCATAATACGCATGCTTCTAGCTGCTATCGTAGTCGCGGCACTGGTGATATGGAAAATCGACTTTGTGATTAATGTCTATTTTCATAACCAACTAACATCAGCCGGACTGATCATCAACAGCGCTATTCTCGTTCTGTTTGCCACCGGGCTGCTACGAATAGTCCTTGGCCTGGTCTCTTATCACAGTGAAGAGAAAGCCCTCGATAGCTTCATGCGTAATTTGAAGGAAGATGTCGATCCCCTCGCCAACATTGGAGATAACAAGATCATCGTCCATCGCTATAGGACGCTGCATAACTTGCATCGAGCCAATACGCCGATCAACCACAGCGCTCTCGCCACCACACTGGTAGCCTCAGAGAGCACCCGTAACAGCTTTCCAAAGTTCATCAACAATATTCTTATTCTCTGCGGTGTATTCGGCACCATCGTCTCGCTCTCCATCGCCCTGACAGGTGCTACCGATCTCCTCGGCTCCACCGCCAGCGTCGATGGTATGGGCGTCGTTGTCCACGGCATGTCCACCGCCCTATCGACCACCATCACAGCAATCGTCTGTTATCTCTTTTTCGGCTACTTCTATATGAAGTTGACAGACGCACAGACCAATCTGGTCAGCGCCATTGAGGAGATTACCGCCACCCATCTGCTACCAATCTTCCAGGTCCAGACCGAGAGCATACTGTTTGAGTTCAGCGGCCTGATTCGCTCTCTTCAGAGCTTGATCAGTCAGATGGAGACATCACAAAGTTCTTTCCAGGAACTGGCTGCTGAGATGCAGGGCTCTCAAAGCGCCTTCGAAGAGCTGGAAACCCATATCGGGTCCGCTCTGAAAAATGTCTACGAAACCAGCATACACCCCATAACCGATGAGATGACAGAGATCAAACACCTGCTCAAGTCCGGCTTCCGCTTACCTGAAGACAAATGATTTCCGAAGGCAGCTTTATAGACCTGCGGCTTAATCGCCAAGAGGGACAGAACCAAGAGAGTTTCTGGCCCTCCTTTACTGACATCATGACGGTAGTTGTGATGATCTTTATGATCAGTATGGTGGTACTGCTACAGCGCAATATCGAACTGGTAAATCAACTCCGCGCTACCATGGAGGCAGAGCGTGCCGCCATCGAACTGGCGCGCTCTACCGGTGAAGAGAAGGAGGATTTGGCTCTACGTCTTATTGGCGCTGAAAATGAGCTCTCAATGGTGCGCGTGCGGCTGATGCAGATGGAGGAGCAGCGTCAGAAACAGGTAACGACCATTGGCAGCCAGTCAGATAGTATTACCCAGTTGCAGGCGGCAATGGAGAATCTGGAACTGCGTCAAAAACAGCTGACTGCAGAGAAATTTTCTCTCGAGCAGAAGCTGAAAAGGGCCAACACTACCATCGCCTCCCAGCAACAGAACCTCGATACATTGCAGAAAAATCTTGAGTCAACCCAGCAACAGCTGGCCAGCTCACAGCAGCAGCTCGAAAGCTCACAGCAGCAGCTTGAAAACTCACAACAGCAGCTAGAAAGCTCACAACAGCAGCTCGAAAGCTCTCAGCAGCAGTTAGCCAACACCCAGCAACAGCTACGTAACTATCAGCAGCAGCTGGCCATGCTCCAGGCTGACCTGAGTAACATCGAGGGCGAACGCGATAACGCCGAACAGCAACTTAGCAGCATCCAGAGTCGTATTAGTGAACAATCTCTTGAACTTGCTGAGGCAAGAAATCAGGGGCAACGCTCCGTGCGCAAACTGAGTATGCTCAAGGGCGACTACGATACACTCAGAGTCAAATACAATAAGCTGGTTCGCCCCGCACGCACGCCCCAGGGTCACTACCAGATATCTGTTCGTTACAGCAAGTCACAAGCGGGGGAACTACGGATCGAGTATCAAACCGAGGAGTTGCAGGGATATCGTAAGGTACGCAGGCAAATCTTGAAAAACATCTCGATCAGCTGAAAAATGAGAAGAGCAACGGACTCTATATCAAGTTAATCTTCCCGGAGAAGAGCGGCCTCAGCTATGCTGAAGCCTGGGACTTCCAGTCCCGACTCAACGGCAAGTATGACTACTACTATCAGGAAGGCGGATCGGCAGCCATACCCCTTCCGGATGTTCAAGGGCAGTAAGGCTGGATGAGCAGCGGCTGCATCCATATCTCCGCCACTCAATCTGATCGCTACAGCGCTTAAAATAACCGAAAAATCGAATCCAGCCCGCCGATGCTGGATTATCGCTTGGTCGATTTTACCGCCACCTTGTCGCGCAGATAGACAGGTAGCGCCATCTCCGCCGATACCAGTTCATTAGCGGCAACACACGCCGCCCCTAACAGAGCTACATCATGAGCACTACAAAAAAGTGCGGGTAGTACCCGCTTGAGACGATCACCTAGATGCACCTCCAACTGCTGTCGATAGCTTCCCCAGCCACTACCGACACCGCACCAGTCATCATCGGGAGGCGGGGATACTTTGCCAGGGTCGGCGACCTGATCAGGCACTAGCGCATTTACCAGTCCCGCCGCACCCACCTCGTACACACCCCAGTAGACCTCTTGCATCCTGGCATCATAGGCCGCCAAGAGACGTTCCTCTCCCGCCTCTCGATAACAGCGTTGAGCGAGCGCGGCAAGAGTAGAGACAGGAGCTACCGGAAGATCCGCTGCAAAGGCGATCCCCTGGATGACTCCAGTGGCGATACGAACACCCGTAAAGGAGCCCGGCCCCCGGCCAAATGCCACCGCATCCAGTGCTGAAAGAGGTAACTCAGCCACCGCCAATAACTCATCGACCATCGATAAAATCAGTTCACTGTGGCCACGGGGCTGTACCCGGTAACGCTCTGTCACTTCACCGTCTACCAGTAGCGCCGCTGAGCAGGCTTCTGTGGCGGTCTCTATCGCAAGTAATTTCATAGCAGGATTGTATCTCCAGCCGTCTACTGTGCGTACTATTATTTAGCTTCCGTTGAAAAAAAAAGATCCCATGGGAAAATATGCTGCGGATTTGACTACACTACTCGTATGTTATCAATATTCAGGATCCAATATGTATTTTGGAAAGCAGCTTACGACTCCAGCCTCCCCGGATGAAGCTCAGGAAGAGGAACGGCTACTCAAACAGCGTCATAATTTAATCTACTACCTAAAGGTATGGGACCTTCGTGAAGAGCGGCTGCTCGGGCACATGATTAACCTCAATACTGATGGCCTGATGTTAGTCAGCAATCAACCGATCGATACAGATCGCGAGTTTGAGCTGGAGATTCGCAGGGATGACCCCGATGAGCAAGAGATGAATATTCGCTTTAACGCCTGTAGCCGCTGGGCGGGACGAGATACGAACCCCGCTTTGCACAATACCGGGTTTCAGCTGATCCAGCCCAGCGAGGAGGTCATTGCCGAAATTCAGGAATTGATCCGGGAGTACACTTTTGGTTAGTGCTCGCCAGAAAAGGAACGCAGAGAACACAGAGTAGCGCAGAGGTCATAGAAAAAACCCCTATTTTCGTAGCAGAACTTCTCTCTTTAGCGCTTAGCTAAAAAAACGCTCTACATCGGCAATGTCACGGGTGCGGGCCATCGCGGGCATACTGGCAAGAAAGGTGTGTCCGTAACTTTTTTTCAACAGACGTGGATCACAGATCACTAATACACCACGATCCCTGCCGTCCCGGATCAGTCTCCCAGCGCCCTGTTTCAAGGCGATGGCTGCCTGGGGTACCTGGAACTCCATAAAGGGATTACCGCCCTGCTTTCTCAGTGCATCGATACGAGCCTGCAACACTGGATCACCCGGTGAAGCGAAAGGCAGTTTGTCGATAATCACACAGGAGAGTGCCTCACCACGCACATCGACCCCTTCCCAGAAACTGGCGGTACCCAGCAGCACCGCGTTACCGAGGCGGCGAAATTGATCCAGCAGTTCTCCTTTGGGAGCTGTCCCCTGGACCAGCAGAGGGTAGTCGATACGTGTCTCCAGTATCTCTGCCGCTTGCCGCAAGGCACGGTGACTGGTAAAGAGTAGGAAGGCGCGCCCCCGGCTCGCTTGCAGCACTGGCACAGCGACATCCACCACCGACTGGGTATAGTCGAAAGAGCGCGGTTCCGGCAGTCCCTTGGGGACAAACCAGAGGGCTTGATTGGGATAGTCGAAGGGGCTGTCCCACTGTGCCGATTTCGCCTCATCCAATCCCAACTGGCGCTTAAAGTGACTGAAACTCTCACCCACCGCCAGGGTGGCCGAAGTAAATATCCAGCAGCCTGGGTGAGATTTCATCTGAGCGTTGAAGAGTCCAGATATATCGAGAGGGGTGCGATTGAGGCGGAAGGTTTGACGGAAAGTCTCAAACCAGCGGATGTCACTACTCTTATCGCCCGCCGTATTGTTGTACTCAGTGAGATCATGAACCAGAGAAGAGCAACGTCCGAGGCAACTATCAAGCCCCTTACCTCGCCCCTCCACCGCTTCCAACAGCGTTCCCAGCTCAGCCAGCGCATCGGTCACCTGATTGAGTGCGGAGACCATCGCCGGGTTCTGCATCACCTCTTTCCAGGCACCCCGGCGCAGATCAATACCAAATACTAGACGAAGATCCCGTACCGCCTTCTCCAAAACCAGTACTTGCTGTGGAATCGCCTCTAAATCTCCCGCCTCCCGCTGGTACTCCACCTGAGTATCCCGCACCAACTCCATCAGTTGACGGCCACTCACACTGCTGCCAAAAAAAGTTACCCGCGATCTCAGGTAGTTGATGTGCCTCATCGATGATAAATGAATCAGCGGAGGGAAGCAGCTCACCGAAGCCCCCCTCTTTCAAGGCAAAATCGGCACACAACAGATAGTGATTGATAACCACCAGATCCGCCTCCTGAGCTCGCCGCCTCGCCTCTACCAGATGACACTCGCTGTGGGAGGGGCACTCCTGGCCAAGACAGTTCTCGGTAGTCGAGGTGATCAGTGGCCAGATTCTAGATCCCTCCGGCACATCGCTCAGCTCGGCAATATCACCGCTGCGGGTACGCCCCGCCCAGCGCTGGGCCTGCATCAGATGATCAACAGCCTCCCGAGAGTTAAGCCGACCTTCAAGCAGTGCACCCTCCATTCGGTGAACACAGAGATAGTTGGCGCGCCCCTTCAGCAGCGCTATATCAACAGGTATCGCCAGGACATCACGCACCATCGGGAGGTCTCGATGAAAAAGCTGATCCTGGAGATTCTTGGTGCCGGTGGAGATGATCACTTTCTGGCCGGCAAGCAGCGCGGGGACGAGATAGGCAAATGTTTTTCCTGTGCCGGTACCCGCCTCGGTGACCAGCGTCTCGCCCTGCTCCATCGCCTCCATCACCATGGTGGCCATCGCCTCCTGTTGTGGGCGGTAGGCAAACCCCTCAACACGATCGGCAAGCAGTCCTTCGGGGCCCAATATTTCAGAGATCTCGGGCATCAACTGGCCTGATTATCCCAGACTTCGGGCTCCAGCCCTGCCTCTCTCGTCCACGCAAGGCGACCAATAATCTTGAAACGGGCAATCGAGAGAGCACCCCGCTTGATGCGGCTGCTGCTCGATTTTGCCATATACTCCAGCAACTCATCACGCTCGACCTCATAAATCTCATAGGGTTCATACTCCTCGTCCATGAGGACCAGCACCACTGCATCCCAGGGCTGATCAACCTTGATCTGGCCCAGCCGCTGACCCGATTTGGTCTCATCGAAGATGGTACGACTCTTGATCTGGATACGGAGGCCATCCCGTGCCGGATCGACAGCATCATAGCCACCGCCCCCCCCCTCTACCGGTTCCAGCTCGAGTAGGCGAATAGCATCATGGGTGGCAATTTCACTACTGATACCGGGCAGGGGCTTACCCATCGTCCGCCGATATTCAGCTGCAAGTTGCCGAGCCTGACTGATTAACGCTTCAGCCGCATAGACGCCCATTCTGTCGAATCTCCTAAACTTTCTGTAGGTTCACGATTGTATAGCAAAAAAATCGTGGATTCCTCATCAGTGGCTTGTTGTCAGGTAACTATTCAGCTATACCTAATTTTGTTGGCTATTTTCACCAGGGGTTCGGTGTCGATTGCACCAGGATGGGGGAAATACACCTTTTTACGACGCAAAGTTTCCGCTCCCTGCTCACGCATCTTACCTATGTCTATGTAAGCAATCGACTCCGACCCCAAACCCCGCCGAATAGTTACAACTTCGTTCAATAAAAAAGCATCCTGGCCTTGCGCTCAGCCACACGCGCCCCGGCTTCATCACCCTTCGCCCGCCCGGGCTGGCAATCAACTGCCAGTTGTCTCGTTTCAGTTCCCTGTCGGCACCCGCCAGTGCTTTTGATTTCATGGCTAAATCGTTAGCCAGGGTGATCCTGTTTTGGGCCAGACGAAGTTGGGCCAGGCGATACCAGAGGTGGGCATTTCGCGGTTCAATGCCCAAGGCCCGTTCCATTGTTGCAACAGCCCCTTGGAGGTTGCCCGCTGCCTCCTGCTGCCTCGCAGTAGCTATTAGCGAGGCAACGGCGCTGCTGTGAACCGGTCGGGCGCTTATGGGCGCCGGTGACTCATAGGCACGCAGTACCACTCCACTACTCTCCCGCACCTCTGCCGGAGTCACAACTTCAGACGGTGCTGTCACCGTTGTGACTCCTGACTCGGTAACCGGTGCGGGCCGCCTTTGCATTGTCCCTACACAACCGGCCAACAGCAGAATGAGGCAGAGAGACCCTCCGCTCTTGACCCAAACCAAGGGCGTAAAATATTCAGCCGCTATGTACCACTCTCTCTTGGGAATATAGGTCACTCAAAAAAAACTCCGAAAAAAAACGTTCAACACGGCCCCCACCCTGACCAATGCAGGCGGAGCGGGCCCTGGGTGCCGACCCTTCAATAAAGGGGAAACGGCGGGCCGCACCACACGACTCATCCGCAAGAAAACCGGAGGCCGGGTCAACCCATACCGTCTCAATCGAATCTGGCTTCAATAACTCAAGAGGGCCGCCTCAAGCTGCTTCATCATATCACCCCAAACCTGTAATGCACC
>MOXH01000073.1_pt1 | contig 16661 bp, 17 predicted proteins | sample 1471181 | NCBI WGS metagenome assembly MOXH01 (sample SAMN05806436, study PRJNA327811) | mollusc metagenome | isolation source: Phylotype A (SB4) bacterial symbionts from gill | host: Thyasira cf. gouldii | place: Canada: Bonne Bay, Newfoundland | collected 2010-05-07
CCACCTCCCGAGGTGGGCAACAGCCCACCACCTCCCGAGGGCGGGCAACAACCACCACCTCCCGAGGCGGGCAACAGCCACCTCCTGTGGAGCAAGGTACAGAAGGCCCCGACACCTTCAATTTCCAGCCGGAAAATATGGGTCCGGGAGGGGGAGTTGAGATCCAGAACTTCGATGTCAATGAAGATGTCCTTGATTTCAGTGCGCTAGATATGCTCTCTGGTACTGAATCGGTACTCGGTACAGATATTGACGGGCTTGGTACCTTAGCTGATCAAGGGGTAGTCGTCCTGACCGATCAATCTTACGGCGATGCCAATGCGCTCAGGGGGGCACTCAATGCCAGCGACTTTGACACAGGTGCCGAAGGAGCACGAGTGGTCGTATGGGAGATGGGTGAAATGGGTGGAGCAGGCTCTCTGTTGGCATTGGCGTAATGTCCAACAACGGCGGCGAAGATGACGTTCATGTAGCACAACTGGCCCAGATCACCGGTTTTGCTGATCAGAGCGCTGTCGATACCTTCACAGATGGGCTAGATGTCTCAAACTTCGAAACAGATGGAATAGGCTAGACTGAGGAAGTCTCTGAATGAATCTTGTCACCGCAGGTTGGCTTTTGGAATTTACCAATTTGAGACGTGATCACGATTTATTCAGGACTTCCCTAAAGGAAGGCCATACAGATATAACCTGACGCCCCAGATATTAGGGCCGCTCTATGCGGCCTTTTTTGGGTGTATCAGGATTCAAGATTTTTCAGTAACGAGCGATATAGAGATTATAAACCCCTATTCAGCTAGCTCTTTTTAGCGCCTGCTGAAGTAGGTATAGATAAGAATAAAGGGAAGATCCATGAGGGAACTGCTCAAACGTCTATTTTCCAGACCGGGCTTAGCCGTGCTGTTGATATTGGCCGCGCTCTTCTCCAACCTCCTTGCCCTTGCCCCCTCTCTCTTTGTCATTCAGGTGCTTAACCGTTATCTGGCCCATGGTGTGGATGCAACACTCACCACTCTGGCCATAGGTGCAGTTATTGCCGTGCTACTCGAAATGGGCTTCCGCCGGGTACGCATGCGTATGGCAAATGGCTTTAGCGCCCATCAGGATGAGCGCCTCTCACTGGCAGGATACGATGTACTCTCCACCGCCTCTGTGGGGGCACTGGCAACTATTCCCAAGGGGCGCAAGCGCAGCATGGTCCTGGGTGCAGACACCATACGTGCTGCCTACAGCGCAGCCAATATCAATGCCATACTTGATTTGCCATTTGCACTGTTGTTTATCGGTGTCCTCTATCTTCTCAGCCCCACCCTCGCCTCTATAGCCGCTGGTATGATGGCCCTGGTCTTTCTGGTCGGTGTAATTACCGGCATACAGCTTGCTGCACCAACCCGGGAGCTGGCTGGAGCCGCAACCCACCGGGAACGGCTGGTAGCGGCGGTAGTCGAAGCGGAAGATACCGTGCGTGGATTCAACACCGGTCCCTTTCTACTCCAACGCTGGCACAATTTTGTGCATAGCAGCTTTAACTATGCTCACCATATCGCCAGCCGTCAGGCCAAGATGCACTCCTTTATCCAGGCCAGTAGCGGCCTGATGACCATCGCCATCGTCGGTGTCGGTGCGACATTGGTGGTGTCGGGTGAACTCGATGTCGGCATCCTCATCGGTGCCAATATACTCGCTGGCAAGGCGATGGGGCCGATCAGTCGCTTTGCTTTGATGCATGAGCAGTTGGCTAAAGCGGCTCAAGCGATGAAAATCTATAGCGATTTCTCTCGCCTGCCGATGGAGCGGCAAGCGGGTACTGCACTAAAAAAATATCAGGCAGTATCACCCTGGAGGATCTCGCTTTCAGTCACCCCGGCAACAATACTCCGCTGTTTGAGTCGGTCAATTTACGCCTCAAGCCGGGAATGGTCCTGGCAGTCAACGGTAGCAACGGTTCGGGAAAAACCACCCTGGCCAGAATTTTTGTCGGTCTGCTGTCACCCACCCGGGGGCAGATTCTTGCCGATGGCGTCGATCTACGACAGCTAGCCGCCCCCTGGTGGCGTGAGCAGTTGATCTACCTCCCCCAGGAGCCTAAATTTATCGCCGGAACACTGCGCGACAATCTACTGTTGGGGCGTAAGGATCTTGATGACGATGCTGTCAGCAAAGCACTAGAGACCGCAGGTCTTAAGACTTTTCTTGACCAGAAACCCGATGGCCTGGATACCAATATCAGCGAAACGGGGCAGCAGCTCTCCCTCGGAGTGCGCCGTCGCCTGGCACTCGCACGGGCGCTGCTAAAGAACGGCCGCTTGGTGGTCTTCGACGAGCCTACGGAGGGGATGGATGTCGAGGGCAGTGCCATGATCTACCGGGTACTCAACCAGATGGTTGAACAGAAACGCACCATTATTATCTTCTCTCACGACAAAAACCTTCTCAAAGGTGCTCATATCTACCTCAACCTGAGTCAGAAGCCGATACCCGAACTGACCGTTCGACAGGTAAAGCATAAAAAAGAGGAGAAGGCAGTGAAGGAGGGGAGCAAGTGAGCAAGGCACGCACAGACCAGATGGTCACACCTCAACCTATCGGGCTCTCCACCTATCTCGTCCTCCTGCTGTTTTTGCTACTGTGCGGCTCATTTGGCACCTGGGCCTACTTTGGCAAGCTTGATGTGGTCAGTCAGACCATAGGCGCTGTGGTTCCCAGCTCCCAGATCAAGAGTATCCAGCATCTAGAGGGGGGGGTGATCAAAGAGCTGCTCATCACAGAGGGCGCACGGGTAACCAAGGGACAGGAGCTGATTGTGCTAGAGGCGATCTCCAGTGGCGCCGATGTGGATGAGATACAGGTACGAATGGATGCCCTGCAAGTCGAGATTGCCCGCCTCAAAGCCGAGTCTGGGCTGAAAGAGGAGTTGAAACTGCCTGACACTCTCGCTACGGGTCGCACGGCGTTGAAACGCCAAGCCGAAAGCCTTTTCAAAATTAATCGCAGAAAATACCTCGGTGACCTGCAAACCCAATCTGAGCTTATCGCCCAGCGTAAACAGGATATTCGCGAGATCAGCGTCAAGTTAAGAAACAGCCGCAAGAACCTAAAACTGATCGACGAGCAGATCAAGATAAGTGAAGACCTGTTGAAAGATCAACTGACCAACAGGTACAACCATCTCACCCTGCTGCGCGAAGCCGGCAGCCTGCGCAGTGACATTGAGGAGGCCGGGGCTGCTTACAGCCGTGCCAAGGCAGCGTTGAAAGAGGTGGAGAATGAGCGCAAGCGGGTATCTCAGGGGGTTCAGCAGAAAGCACAGGTACGGCTGGAAAAAGCGCGCCGTGAGCTACAGGAGCATAGCCAGCGTATCCGCAAATTTGAAGACAACCTGCGCCGTACCGTACTGCGCTCGCCGGTTGATGGTGTGGTGAAGACGCTCTATGTCTATACCGTTGGCGGCGTCGTCAAGGCAGGACAAACCGTGGCCAACATCGTACCGGCGGGAGATCAACTGATCATTGAGTCACGCCTTCAGACTCAGGATATAGGTTTCGTCATGGTTGGCCAGCCCGCTTTCATTAAGCTTGCATCGTCCGATGCCCTGCGCTTTGGCAACATCGAAGGCGAGGTGATCGCCATCAGCCCCGACACTTACACCGACCAGGATGACGGCCAGGTCTACTACAAGATACGCATCGCCACTGAGGCAGACCACTTCAGTGGCGGCACTATGCGCTACAACCTCTTCCCCGGCATGCAGGTATCCGCCAGTATCCGTACTGGTGAACGTAGCGTACTGGAGTATCTGCTAACTCCCTTCCTCGCCGCCACCGGCGATGCCTTCCGGGAGCGGTGAGTGCTATGGGGAAAAGCGCTTTGCAGGGCCGCAAAACAGGATCAAACTTGTTATTTCACCAGCGGATCACATCCAGCGAATAACTGATAACTGATTTTCTGTGGCAGAATAGCGCTTTTCACTTCCCACGGTTTTCTATTAGAGATGACAAATCCCCTGCTCAACCTGGAGGGCCTGCCTCCATTTTCACAGATTAAACCTGAACATGTGGAGCCGGCAATCGACCGGCTGTTGGCCGAAGGCCGTGAACTAACAACAAAGCTCCTCGCCTCTGGCGGCCCCTACCGCTGGGATAATCTGATTGAACCTCTGGAGGTCATGGATGACCATATCAGCCGTACTTGGTCTCCGGTGAGCCATATGAACTCGGTGGTCAATAGTGAACAGCTGCGTCTCGCCTACAACGCTTGCTTGCCGAAACTGAGCGAGTACGGCACCGAGATGGGACAAAACAGTCAACTCTATGCCGCCTACCAGGCAGTGGCAGATAACAAGGATGGGCTCGACCCTGTACAGCAGAAGGTGTTGGAGAACGCCCTGCGTGACTTCCACCTCTCGGGGGTCGATTTGGGAGTGGAGGAGAAGGCTCGTTTTAAGAAGATCAGTCAGGCGCTCTCTTCCCTCACCAGCCGCTACGGTGAAAATATCCTTGATGCCACCAACGCCTGGAGCAAGCTGATCAGCGACAAAGAGGCACTGGCAGGACTACCCGCATCGGCCCTAGATCTGGCTCAGCAGACCGCCGAGCAGCGTCAGCAGAAGGGGTGGTTACTGACTCTGGAGTACCCCTCCTATCTACCGATAATGACCTATGCAGACAACCGCGAGCTACGACGCGAGATCTACGAGGCCTTCGCCACCCGCGCCTCTGACCAGGGGCCACACGGTGGGCGCTGGGACAACAGTGAGTTGATGGAGCAGATTCTCGCCCTGCGCCACGAGAAGTCACAGCTACTTGGTTACAGTAACTACGCCGAACGCTCCCTGGCGACGAAGATGGCCCCCTCCTGCGATCAAGTTGTCAACTTTCTCCATGACTTGGCGGAGCGCTCTCACAATCAGGCCCAGCGTGAACTGGATGAGCTCAAAGCGTTTGCTACCGATCACCATGGTGCCCCGGAGTTGGAGGCGTGGGATATCGGCTACTACGCCGAAAAACTGCGCCTCCACCGCTACGCAATCACCCAGGAAGAGGTAAAACCCTATTTCCCTGAAACCCGCGTGATCCCTGGCATGTTCTCTGTGGTCAAGCGCCTCTACGGTATCGATATTGCTGAAGTGGAAGGGGTTGATACCTGGCATCCCGATGTCCGCTTCTATGAGATACGCAGCGATGACGGTGAGATCAGAGGAGCGTTCTACCTCGACCTCTACGCCCGCCAGAACAAGCGCGGCGGTGCCTGGATGGATGAGTGTGTCGGCCGTATGTTCAACAGTCGCTGCCAGCAGATTCCCGCTGCCTATCTCACCTGCAACTTCTCACCACCGGTGGGCGACAAACCGGCCCTCTTCACCCACGATGAAGTGGAGACCCTGTTCCACGAGTTTGGCCATGGGCTCCACCATCTCCTTACCCGCATCGACTACTCCGAAGTCTCCGGCATCAGTGGCGTTGCCTGGGATGCGGTAGAGCTGCCGAGCCAGATCATGGAGAACTGGTGCTGGGAGCGGCAGGCGCTGGACCTGATTGCTGGCCACTATGAGAGTGGTGAACCCCTGCCAGAGGCGATGTTCAACAAAATGCTGGCAGCAAAGAACTTCCAGTCCGGCATGCAGATGGTCAGGCAGCTGGAGTTCAGCCTCTTCGACTTCCGCATCCACCGTGACTACGACCCCATCGAAGGTGGGCGCATCTACTCAATACTCGACCAGGTACGCCAACAGGTGGCGGTACTGCACCCCCCCGGCTTCAACCGCTTCGCCCACAGTTTCGGCCACATCTTTGCCGGAGGATACGCCGCCGGGTACTATAGCTACAAGTGGGCGGAGGTACTCTCTGCCGACGCCTTCTCACTGTTTGAAGAGCGCGGAGTCTTCGACCGCACCACCGGCGACGCCTTTCTCCACAATATTCTGGAAGCTGGCGGTTCTAAAGACGCCATGGAGCTATTTATTGCCTTTCGCGGCCGTGAGCCACAAATTGATGCGCTACTGCGCCACAGCGGGATTGATCCATGAATATGAAGCATCTCCGCCATACCATCAGCCTGCTCTGCATCCTGCTGCTGTATGTCACAGCCGGTTGGAGTGCCCACATCACTGACCGTCTGGTCGCTGGCCTCTATAGTGAACCTGATACCATCAAAGGCCCGATCAAAGCGCTGACAAGTGGCACACCGCTACAAGTGCTGGAGCGCAAGGAGGCCTTCTCCAATGTGCGCCTCGGTGACAATACCGAAGGGTGGGTTCAGAACCGTTATATCACCGAAGAGAAGCCTGCACGGGTGATGCTGCTGGAGCTACAGGCAAAAAACAGTGATCTGCAGAATAAGCTCCTGAGCATAGAGGCTAAAATTGAAGATGGCCCAGCTCTGGCGGCGGCTACAGAGGCGTCTCAGGAGAGTGTCAAGACGGAGATTTCCACGCTTAAACAGCAGCTCTCAGAGAGCAACCGTGAAGTTGAGGCACTTGAGGAGCAACAATCAGACACCAAAAGTGAAGTTGTGGCACTTGAGGAACAGCGATCAGACACCAAGAGTAAAGTTGAGGCACTTGAGGAGCAGCTAGCGGAGGCTCTTCGTGGTGAAGCCGAGGCAACGCATGAGGCTGAAACACTCCAGCAACGCCTGGAGAGCAGCGAGGCTGGAGAGAGCCTCGCAGAGAGGGCTAAGCAACAACTACTCAATACCGCCCAGGCACTCACCCTATGGCACTATCTTGCGGCAGTGCTCTTACTGCCACTAAGCTTTATCAGCGGCATTCTCTTCAAAAATTACCGACTATCCAAACGCTACGGCGGCTTCAGGATATAGGATCATGGACTATTCAGACCTTCGCGATTTTATCAAACAGCTCGAATCCCTGGGTGAACTGAAGCGGATCTCCCTGGAAGTTGATCCCCATCTGGAGATTACAGAAATCTGTGATCGCACCCTTCGCGCCGGTGGCCCCGCCCTGCTGTTTGAGCGGGTAAAAGGGTCACGCCATCCGATTCTAGCCAATCTCTTCGGCACCCCCCGCCGGGTTGCTCTGGGGATGGGCGAGGAGTCAGTAGAGGCACTGCGGGAGGTGGGCAAGCTGCTGGCCAGCCTAAAAGAGCCCGAGCCTCCCAAGGGGATGAAAGATGCCTGGGAGAAGCTGCCTCTGTTCCGCAAGGTGCTTGATATGGCACCGAAGGAGATCAAGCGCCCCCCTTGCCAGGAGGTAGTGATTGAGGGAGAGGCGGTAGATCTCAGTGATATCCCGGTACAGACCTGTTGGCCCGATGATGCCGGACCACTGATCACCTGGGGTCTGGTGGTCACCAAAGGGCCGGAGAAGGCGCGCCAGAACCTCGGAATTTACCGCATGCAGGTGATCGCCAAAAACCGCGTGATCATGCGTTGGCTCTCTCACCGCGGCGGCGCCCTCGACTTTCGCGAATGGCAGCAGAGCCATCCGGGAGAGCCCTTCCCCATCTCCGTCGCCCTCGGTGCCGATCCAGCCACCATCCTCGCCGCAGTCACCCCAGTACCGGATACCCTCTCCGAGTACGCCTTTGCCGGACTGCTGCGCGGCGGCCGTAGCGAAGTGACAAAATCTATCGGCAACGATCTTCAGGTACCCGCCTCGGCAGAGTTTGTCCTTGAGGGCGCTATCTACCCCGACGATATGGCCCCAGAGGGACCCTTTGGTGACCATACCGGTTACTACAACGAGGTAGAGTCCTTCCCGGTCTTCACTATCGAGCGCATCACCCAGCGTCGTGACCCGATCTACCACAGCACCTACACCGGCAGACCGCCGGATGAACCGGCGATCCTCGGTGTCGCCCTCAACGAAGTGTTCGTACCGATTCTGCAGAAACAGTTTCCCGAGATCACCGACTTCTACCTGCCTCCCGAGGGCTGCTCCTACCGCATGGCGGTGGTGTCAATGAAGAAGCAATACCCCGGCCATGCGAAACGGGTGATGATGGGGGTCTGGTCGTTTCTGCGTCAGTTTATGTATACAAAATTCGTTATCGTCACCGATGATGACATCAACGTCCGCGATTGGAACGATGTCATCTGGGCCATGACCACACGCATGGATCCGGCCCGTGACACCACTCTGGTGGAAAACACCCCTATCGACTATCTCGACTCGCCTCCCCGGTCTCCGGGCTGGGCTCAAAGATGGGCCTTGATGCCACCCATAAATGGCCCGGCGAGACTCAGCGTGAATGGGGGCGCACTATTGAGATGAGCAGTGAAGTTAAACAACGGGTGGATGCAATCTGGGACGATTTGGGAATTTTGTAACGGCACAGTTTGGCCTATAATCTGTCTCAACTCCCATGGCACTTACAGCGCCTCCGTCATCCCGGCCCAGGCAGTAACTCAAAGCCACCCAAGGTGGCTTGCATCTCTGGATTACGACCTGTGCCATACGTCTCATACCTAGCAGCTGGAGAAAAACATGCGCACCATAATGACGATGAATGCCAAAGGCGGCTGCGGCAAAACCACTATCGCCACCAACATCGCCACCTGGTTCGCTGATGAGGGTGCTAAAGTGGCCTTGGCAGACTTCGATCCTCAGGGCTCATCACTGGACTGGCTGGAGGCGCGACAGGATTATGAAGGTATCCCCGTGATCACGGGAATTGATGCCACCCAAGGCTCGATCAAGATACCCCGTGGAACCGACTATCTGATCATGGACGCCCCTGCGGGCACACACGGTAAAGAGATCAACTTCATGTTGCGGCGGGTCGACAGCCTGGTTATTCCGGTACTGCCCTCGCCCATCGACATGCGAGCCTGCAGCCGCTTCCTTCAGGAGCTGCTGGTAAGCGGGCGCGTCTCGCGACAGCAGACCCGACTAGCCATAGTCGCCAACCGCAGCCGTGAGAATACCCGAATCTATCACCAGCTGGAGAGCTACCTCGGCCACCTCAAGGTGCCCTTTATCACCCACCTGAGGGAGAGCCAAAACTACATCCGTTCTGCCGAGTCTGGTCTGGGCCTGTTTGAACTCGCCCCCTCAATGGTATGGCAGGATGTGGAGCTGTGGGACCCTATCTTTGATTGGATCAATAAGGGCGATTGAAAAACCGAAAGGTCTTCCGGAGCGCGATGACTATTGCACAGGCCCTACAGGGTCTCATCGCGCACCAAGAGTTCGCCCTTACTGCTCCCTTGAATAGCTATCCACCATCGCCTTGCAACCCTTGCTGTCGGGGTCGTTTTCGCAGGTGCTTTTGATCGTCTCGCACGCCGCCAGACCCAGAGAGAGGGCCATATCTCCCATCGATTTGGCCATTCCATTACCATCTCCGCCAGAGGCTTTTATCTTCTCTGACTGAGCCGTCATCGACGATGTGCAATTGTCGTAGACCCCGACCCACGCGGGATCGGAGCAGCCCGTCAGTGCCAATGTGGTCAACAAAGCGGCAGAGAGTGTAACCGAGCGTAAATTTGTCATCTTTTAACTCCTTAGTGAATACTTAATTCTTAAACTTCAAGATATTGCGGGTAGCTATTTGGCACCGGGGACTAAACTTGCTGGGGCGCTCTCCCGAACCACAACCGAACGTCCATCGCGCCTCGAGAAAGCGCTCCTACAGGGAAGTGCGCGTAAAAATACCCTCGTAGCAGATACCAAGGTCAGCCTGCTCCAATCACGATTCCGAGTCAAGGAAGCAGAGCCCCCGGTCAAGATCTGGATAGGAGAGCACCACACCCAACTCCCTCAGCATCTTGCGATTATCCAGGCGGCGGGACTCACGCATATAGGAGATCATGCCGCTTGAAAGTCTCTCTTCTCCATCTGCCAGAGAGATCAACGGCGGTCTCGCCAGCCCAGCCCGATCAGCAACCCGGTTAAAGTAGTCGGTCATATTCCCCGGCTGGCCATCACTGACATTGTAGACCTCTCCATCAGCCCCTCGCTCCATGGCGGCAAGGCAGACCTGAACCAGATCATCGACATGAATGCGGTTGGTGTAGGGCGCCTCCTCCTCCCGTACCATCGGCAGCCCCTTGCGCAAGCGCTCAAGAGGCAGTTTTCCTGGCCCATAGATGCCCGCCACCCGCAGTATCACCAGCTGGGTTGGACGGCTTTGGCACCATTGATGAAAGCGCTGCTCTGCATCCCGGCGACGTAGCGCCCTCTCCGCCACCGGATTGACCGCTCGCGTCTCATCTACCCAGTCACCACCGCAGTCACCGTATACACCCGTGGTGCTAAGATAGGCGATCCGGCGCGGCACTCCCTGACGATCACAAGCCGCCAGCAGATGAGCGACCCGGCTATCCTCAACGCCTCTAGGTTGCGGTGGAGCAAAGTAGAAAAGCTCTGTGCCCTTCAAGGGCAGAGGGGGCAGATCGGCAGCATCCAGATCAGCCTGTACCACCTTGAACCCCCGCTCTCCCAGCGCCTCGGCACTGGCATCACTGCGCACCATGCAGATAGAGCCAACTCCCTGTTTCTGTTGCTCCTGCACCACTTTTTGACCCAGATATCCACAGCCGACAATTAACCTATTCATAACAAGCTTTTATTCCACAGTAAAATAGTAGAGAATTATCCAATCTACAGATTATCACTCGCAAATAGAGAATCCTATGAGTTTCAGAGTAAAAGTTGAACCCAGTGGGCATGAGTTTACTGCGGAGCCCAACGAAGCGATCCTCGACGCCGCCGAGCGCCAGGGTGTCAGCCTGCCCTACGGTTGCCGCAACGGCGTCTGTGGAAACTGCTCAGGAACCCTGGTGGCAGGGAGCATCGCCTATCCTGACGAAGGGGGCGCTATAGTCGACAGTGCCGGTGAAAGCTGCCTCACCTGTCAAGCCATTGCGGACAGTGATATTGTCATCCATGTAAAAGAGGTCGAGAGCATCAAGGAGATCAAAATACGGACGCTACCGACCAAGGTGGAGAGACTGGAACAGCTTACCGGTGATGTGATGCGGCTCTACCTCTCCCTTCCAGAGGGACAGCGTATGCCGTTTCTTGCCGGGCAGTATCTCGACTTTATTATGGATGATGGCCACCGCCGCGCCTTCTCCATGGCCAACGCCCCCCACAATGACACGGTTATTGAGCTGCACATCCGTCACATCGATGGTGGCAAGTTTACCGGCCATGTATTCAGCAGCATGAAAGTGGGGGATATACAGACCATACAGGCACCTATGGGGGGCTTCTATCTACGTGAAGAGTCTGAGCGCCCACTGATCTTTATGGCTGGCGGCACCGGCTTTGCCCCGCTGAAGGCGATCATTGAGCACGCTATCCATACCGGCCTCAATCGTCCTGTCCACCTCTACTGGGGGGTGCGCTCCAGCAGTGACCTCTACCTCAACGACCTCGCCCAGAGCTGGGCCGACAGCCTTAAGGGGTTCTCCTATACGCCTGTATTGTCAGAGCCCGAGGCGGGCTGGAGTGGTACAACCGGTTGGGTCCACGAAGCGGTGGTAGCGGATCACCCCGAGATGAGCCGCTTCGATCTCTATATGAGCGGACCGCCACCGATGGTCTTTGCCGGAAAACGTGCCTTTATCGATGCCGGCATATTAGAGGAGAACATCTACTCAGATGTATTTGAGTGGGCCAAGGATAGCCCTGATAAAGGGTAAGAGAAGCGTAGGAATTTCACCTTTACCGCTGTAGGAGCCCCGCCCTCGTGGCGATAGAATTTGGCAGGGATTGTGCGACGTTCATCGCGGCGGGGCGCCGCCCCTACAATAAAGCACAGGTGTGAATTAATAGTTGTAGGAGCGACTTTAGTCGCGATGAACATCGCACCAAACCCTGACTATGCGCCAAAGTTCTTCACAAGCCCTTACTACCCTCTATACTTTGGCATCAATCACTTGTAGCTTTGGCGGGGGATTGATATCGGTAGCGATGCTCTCCGAATCATAGCCTTCGATCCATCCACCTGCGGAGTGCAGCGATGGCGGCAGCTCCGGTAGTGGCGTGTCAGAGGAGAGCTTCAGCCCCGACTTGAAGCAGTCAAGCGCCTTGGACTGCTCACCCATACTCTCTAACAACACCCCCAACTCACGATAGGCTGGCGTTGAGGGTGACGCACCAATGCTGGCTTCAAGGTAGCTGCGGGCCTTACCCCACAGTTTGTGACGCAGACAGAGACGCCCCAGAGTCAGGAGCAAGATAGGGTTCTGTGGACGGGAGTCTAACCAGAGTTCTGCCACGTTCAACTGGTGGGCACTATCCTCTGCCTCTACCCGGCCGTAGAGCTCTACAAGATCTTCACTCCAGCGCCGCTCGATAAAGTCCCGCAACAACCTTCGACCCGCTCATTTTGGCCACGGTTAATCAAGTAATTAACATATATCGTGGTCATCTCCTCACTTTCACGAACCGCTCGGGGAATATTTTTCCACACCCGCGTCAGCGCTCCTGTATCCGCATCCTGGGCCGCCTCGGTGAGGAGGTTATGAAAGATGTTGAACTCCAGCGTCTGCTGCTCCTCCCGTCCAATCACCTTGCGTTTTTTAAGCTCTGGCAATAGCTCTCCAAGCTCACCCCAATTCTCCTGGCGCTCATGTAACTCCTTCAACAACTTCAGAACATGGGTGTGTTTAGGGGCTATCGACTGTAAATGCTTGAGGGTGCCCAGCGCCTGCTCCAGTTGTGCATGCTCCAGCTGCAACTCAGCCTGAGTCAAGCCGACAGCCACATCGGCGGATGGCATACTCTCATGAGCCAGCTGGAGATACTGATCACGCCGGTCATGAGCACTCTGCTGCTGAGCCGAGCGGGCCGCCGCAAGATAATTGAGCATGGGTGTCTCGGACTTACCGGCAAAGCGGACCAGATCCTTCTCCGCCTGCCGCCAGTTGCCCTCTGAGAGCTCAACCAAACCTTGGGTCAGAAACTTGCGTGATCGATTGGCGCCTCGTTGTTGACGCCAACCATGTACCTGCTGGGGCACCGCCCAGATACGCGCAAGGGTGCGCAGTACAAAATAGAGCAGGGCAAAAGCGACCATATTGAGCAGCAGGAAAAAGGCCAGACTGCCCTCTACTGTCCACTCGCCATAACCCAACAACATATAGCCGTTATCATTGATCACTGCCAGTGTGACTAGAACGGCGGTACCAAAGGCGAGCAGCGCAAGGATCAGTGTCTTCACTCCTCAGACCCCTGCCGTAATCGCTGACGCAGGCTCTCAAGAGAGTGGCTGATATCAGGCAGTTCGGGCTTAACCCGCACCCGCTGCATCTCTCTCAGTTGCCGCAGCATTGCCACCGTAGCCTTCGCCTCTGTATCAAAAAAACTCCTGTAGCGCGTGCTCAGCCGCCTGCAAGCTACCATCGTAGAGCGTCTGATTCCGGCGCAGCAGCGCCAGACGGGCAGACCCCATCTGTAGTTCAATATTGCGGTAGACAAAATAGTGCTGCTCTGGGGGCAGTATGGCCATTATCGGCTTATCGTGACGACGTACCACCATCACCGATTTGAATCCCTCCCAACCATCCTTAAGTAACGTATCCAGGCTGCGCTCTGAAGTCTCAGTGGGCTTAGACTCAAGGGGGTGAGCTGATGCCACTACGGGGCGCAACCCAACCATTTTCAATGACTTAATCTGCCCAGCCATCCCCACCAGCTTGGCAGAGAGGCCGACCTGATCGATCACTCCCACGCCCCTGAGTGAGGCAATCTCACGGGCCAGCAGCCCACGAGTGCCAGTCCAACCCGGATCATTGGTATCGAGCAGTCGTTGATCCGCCGCCTGCAGTGCTCTTATCGCCGTAGCGATATCGTATTCCAACTGCAAGCGGTGATTCGCTACCTGTATCAGATACTCCGCCTCAGCCGCCATCCATGCACTGCTGTTACGACCCACCCGGCGATAGACCTTCTCCAGAGTTTCCTCAATCTGTCCCGCTTTTTTATCCAGCGCTTCGCGCTCAGACACCAGCTTATTGCTCTGTTCCAACAGCCAGTTGTTCTGCTTCACCACCTCCATTTTCTGGTTTTCAAAAGCCAGCAGTGTCTGATTGAGGCGCGACTGCAACGCCGCGACCTGCTGTGTAGCTCCGGCAGCCTGCTGTGTAGCTTCGGCAGCCTGCTGTGTGGCTCCGGCAGCCTGCTGTCTAGCCTCGGCAATACGCTTATCCATCTCCTGCACTGATGCCTGCATACCGCTCCAGTACGGGTAGCCGTAACCCAGCCCGGCAACCACAGCCACCACGGCGACCAGCGAAAGCACCATCGACAACCACAGCACACGGCCACCACCCTGGGCTACTGACTGATGATGAGGCATCGACTCAAGAATTTCGGCATCGGCGATCTCCCCCTCGGCATCGTCAACCGCGTCTGATCCACTCCGATCTTTCTGATTTTTTCGTGTTCTTCTCATTACTGCTTCAATACCTTGAAATAATCCTGAAGCTAATTATCAGGGGACAACAGTGCGTGACTTCCGCTCGCATAAGGCGTTATCGAAGCGGTTTTTGCAGCTAAAGCCGCTCCACACCATAAGATTTTCCCTAAGCGCCTTAGCCTGTGTGTACAACCATAGATTAGCAAATGCACCTATTCCGGGGAACCGTCATACTTATCTCTCCACTCACAGATCGCCTGCTGCAAAGAGCCAAGATCCGCCCCCCCTGCCAACAACAGCTGTTTACAGCCAAGTGCCTGGGCATGGCGCTGCATCCGCTCACTGACCACAACCATCGGCGTGCTCTGCAATAACGTCGCACCGGCAGTACCAAGGAGAGAGAAGAGGTTATCCAGCAGGTCGTTACTGGTGACCGTCACCAGACTCACCTGTTGTGGCCAGGCGGCAACCAAGGCGGTGGCATCACTTTGGGGCTGAGACCGGCGGTAGACCTCAACATACTCTACCTCTGCACCCCGCGCCTTCAGTGTATCCCCCAGCAGAGACCGACCACCATTACCGCGTACAATCGCCACCCGTTTAGCGGACACCTGTTGCAGCGCCGCCATCGCCAACAACGCCTCACTGTCGCTGCGCCCAGGTGGAACAATAGCCACCTCAATCCCCGACTGTTGCAGTAGCTCGGCAGTACGAGCCCCCACGGCAGCTACCGCTGCTCCTTGTGGAAGCCTCTGGGGAAACAGCTTCAACCCCCACTCAACCGCGTTGGGGCTGACAAAGATCAGCAAAGCCCATTCACTGCAAGCTGCAAGCTGCTCCTCTAGCCGCTCAGGTGACTCGGGGCCACCGATCGCCACTGCCGGAAAGCAGACAGGCACACCGCCCATCCGGGTGATCAGATTGCACAACGGCTCAGCCTGATGAGCGGCCCGGGTCACCAGCACGCCAGCGCCCGACAGATCGCACTGATGCGCAGCAGTTACCATCACTCAGGTGCGTTCTCACCCTCATAGAGGTGCATCAGTACCTGATCCGCCCCCTGCCCAAGAAGATCCTCTGCAATAGCGACACCCAGCGCCTCCGCCTCATCGGCCGGCCTTGTCATCTCCGTGCGCATAATGTGGCTACCATCAGGCTCACCGACTAAGCCGCGCATATAAATCCTGTCATGATTGAGCACTGCATAACCACCCGATGGGCACCTGACACCCCCCCATTAGCCGCAGGTTCATCGAGCGTTCGGCCCAGACACAGACCGCCGTCTCTTCATCATGCAGGCACTGCAACAGGCTGTTGATCTCGGCATCGTCACTACGACACTCAATACCGATCGCCCCCTGACCAATCGCGGGCAGGCTATCGGCGGGATCAATAAAGTCTGTAATCCGCTCATCAAAACCCAAACGCTTGAGTCCCGCTGAGGCGAGAATAATGGCATCAAACTCCCCCTCGTCCAGCTTACGCAGGCGGGTGTTAACATTACCGCGCAGAGAGGCAATCTTCAGGTCTGGCCGCCGATCCCGGATCTGACACTCCCGGCGCAGGCTGGCAGTCCCCACCACCGCCCCCTGAGGCAGATCTTCGAGTCGCTTATAGTTATTCGAGACAAAGGCGTCGCGGGGATCTTCCCGCTCCAGAATCACCGCTAGGTGCAACCCCTCGGGCAACTCCACCGGCACATCCTTCATCGAATGAACCGCGATGTCGGCAAGACCCTCTAACATCCCCTGCTCCAACTCCTTGACGAACAGCCCCTTGCCACCGATCTTCGCCAACGGGGTATCCAGGATCTTATCCCCCTGGGTACTCATCCCAACCAGCTCAACCACCAGACCGGGGTGGGCCTGGCGCAATTTACGGGAGACATGCTCCGCCTGCCACATGGCAAGTGGGGACTTTCGGGTAGCGATACGCAGGGTCTGTGACATGAAACAGGATCTCTCAATAGTTGAATTAGAGAGAATGCTATAGCTTGGGGAACCGATGAACAAGTCTGAACTGCTTAATTGGACTCGCAGTGAAACAAAAGGCTCTGGATGCAGCGGGCCCAAAGAGAGGCCGTGTGTGTGTATTGCTATTTAAACCGCAACTATTCAGTCGCTTCTTGGGGTCAAAGTCGATAGCGGCAAAAACATCATCCGACATAGGCTGGGGGCCAAAATAGGCCAATGTGACAATTTCTCTGAATCCCAGCCTGTGCCGGGATGACACATACCTTTAATGAAATGACCTCACTGCTGTCCCGTTAACTCCCTCCCCCCTTTGGGGAGAGGGTTGGGGTGAGGGGATCTGATAGATATGTCGTTGA
>MOXH01000074.1_pt1 | contig 16318 bp, 18 predicted proteins | sample 1471181 | NCBI WGS metagenome assembly MOXH01 (sample SAMN05806436, study PRJNA327811) | mollusc metagenome | isolation source: Phylotype A (SB4) bacterial symbionts from gill | host: Thyasira cf. gouldii | place: Canada: Bonne Bay, Newfoundland | collected 2010-05-07
TGAAACATACCGCACCCCGTGCGCCAGATGCACCTCATCCATGGCGACCGAGCCAAACCGTCCCTGCCACAAATGCCCGGTCCATTTGTTGCGGGCATTGATAAAACGGGTATAGCGCCGATGCGCATCGCCCAGGGTGGCACGCAGGCCGTCTTCATGGCTGGGTACCAAAATAAGATGAATTTGATTAGGCATCAGGCAATAAGCCCAAATGTCAGTCCCGGCCTTCTCGGCGGCCTCGGACAAAAGTTTGATGTAGTGCCGATAATCCCCGTCTTCAAAGAAAACGGTCTCGCGCCGGTTGCCCCGTTGCGTAACGTGATGGGGAATAACGATACGTGCGATGCGGGCCATATGGGAAGTGTAACGAGGTGTGGGTATGGGCTAAAGTAAACTGTCACCGTAACCCAACCGTAACCCACTTGGTAAATCGAGTGTAGGGAGCTTCTTCGGATGGCTGATACAAACTAGGGGAGTTGCGACGTTGCAACAGTTGACCTATCGGGCTCATCAGGTGGGCTGTTACAAATTTCAGTAGTCTCGTTCCACGTTGTCTTGACCACGTCTCTGATTTAGACACAGTAGGGGTATACTTGATGTACAACTATATACGCTGTACATTATTAATGTACATGCTATATTAATGAACATAGAGTATGGTGTTATCGATTTAAGATTAACCCGACCATATGTACATCAAAATAGGCTGTACATTAATAATGAACATTGCTGGTGATTGCACATTATGAACAGAGAAATTGGGGGTGAGCAGGAGATTCTCGAACGTGCTATCGATGCATTAAGGCGTGAGACTGGGCTGCTACTGCGACTAGACCAGTGGGATATCCAGGTCGGCGATCGGGTCGTGGATGCCTTTGTGCGTCTTGAGCAAGGCAATCGAGTCTTGGCAGTAGAAATCAAGAAGTGGGCACAACACACCAATTTCGGAGCACTGATCAGCCAGGTCACGCAATTACCGGAAGCGGGGGTGCTTGTCGCGGATTACATCAATCCCCGGATGGCGGATAAGCTGCGCCAGCAGGGTATCCAATTTATCGATGCAGTAGGCAATGCGTTTATCAATCAACCGCCTGTTTATGTGTATGTGACGGGAAACCGGCAAGAAAAACGCCATTTTATGCCTACCCAAGATGGTGCAAAACGGGCGTTTGAACCTAAAGGGTTGATGGTCGTTTATGCTTTTCTACGGCATCCTGAACTCGTCAATGCTCCTTATCGCAAGATTGCAGAGCATGCGGGAGTGGCAGTTGGAACCGTGGGCTGGGTGTTCAATGGGTTGAAGGCTGGTGATTTTATTCGAGACAAAGGTAGGAAAAAGGGACGGCGTCTTGTTAATTATCGAAAGCTTCTTGACCGCTGGGTAGAGGTTTGGCCTGAAAAGCTAAAACCCAAACAATTGATCGGTGCCTTCAATGCAGATGATCCTTGCTGGTGGGAAGCGATTGATATCCGTGATTATGACGGTTACTGGGGTGGAGAGATCGCTGGCGCCAAATACACTGGATACCTCAAGCCCAAGGTTGCGACAGTTTATGTACCTGAGCATGCACGCACGAAACTATTACGTGATGCGCGTCTTCGAAAAGCGGTCACAGCAGAGGGGGAAGAGGGTGCCAATGTATTCCTCTACCGGCCATTTTGGCCAGAACAATGGGATGACTTAGATAACGAATTCAAGCAAGGCATGGTTCATCCCATCCTGACCTATGCGGATCTCGTTGCGACTGGCGACAGCAGAAATCTAGAAACAGCCCAGAGGATATTTGATGAGCACATTGCTCAATATTGCCGGGAAGATTGATCCGGACACTATTGCCATCTTTGAAACGGTCAGCCAAGCAATGGCTGAGCTGGAGATGCTTTATGTCGTTGTTGGGGCAACGGCGCGAGACTTGGTATTACATTATGGCCATGGTGCGAAAATTGAACGGGCAACCCATGATGTTGATTTTGCTATTGAGGTGCCTAGTTGGGCTGCATTTGAAGCGCTAAAGGATAAGCTCTGTGAGCAAAGGATTTAAAACGACACAGGCACAACATCGTCTGATTAGTCCGGCGGATGGCATTGTCGATATCGTACCGTTTGGTGCGACACCTATCCTGACACAGGGGGCTTGCCCCCAAAACGGTATTTGAGCCGCCACCACTTGCCCCCGCTTGGTGCAACTTCCAGGTACAGCCCACCACCATCAAACATCTTCTTGGCTTTTTCGGCAGGCTTAGCGTTACGGATTGCAGTATCTGTAAGTGGCATTGGGGGCAACTCCTTGTGCTGATTGCTCACATGCCCCTGATGTTGCCCCCGTAAGCTCGGATGTTGATGGATGGTGTGGGCTTGTGATGTACGTATAGTATAGGTAAGTTGCTGAATTTAGGCAATAAAAAAGCCGTCCTAGGACGGCTTTGGATGCTGCATTGGTGGAGGCGGCGGGAATCGAACCCGCGTCCGCAAGTACTCCGCCATCGGCTCTACATGCTTAGTGCTGTCGATTATTTTAACCGGCTACTGCCCGACAGACAGGGCGTGTAGACGGCGGTCCTGGTTAGGTTTTAGCGAATCCACCCCAGACGTGTTTCTTCGCGATCTTGTGAGATATGACGCCTGAATGCCCCGAAGGACTCTGGACGCACAAGAACGGCTCCAGTCAGACGGCTTCTACCGGTTATTAAGCGGCGAGAGCGTAGTTGTCGTCGTTGGCAACTATGGTTTTACAGAATTATTTACGAGGGTATCTGTATCCTCGGCATGCACCTCCGGTTTTGTTACCCACGTCGAAGCCATGTCGCCCCCTTTGGGTACACCAGATCGGACATTATAGGGGGTGGGGAGTTCATTGTCATTTTGAATTTTACACATGGGTTGAAAATAGTGCTTTTCAGGGAAGGGGCTTCCCTGGGTCCCGGCAGACGCTGGGATGATCGGTCTCTCTTGTGTCAGCGCTTCGAGAGAATGCTCCTACGCTGTTCTTTTAGTGGGCCTTGAGAATGCGCTGTTTGTCTCGTTGCCAGTCGTGATCTTTCTCGCTGGCACGTTTGTCGTGTAGCTGTTTACCCTTGGCGAGGCCTATTTCCAGCTTGGCCCGCCCATTCTTCCAGTACATGGCTGTCGGGATCAGTGTAAAGCCTTTGCGTTCGACAGAGCCGATTAACCGGTCCAGTTCTTGACGGTGCAGAAGTAGTTTGCGGGTACGTGTTGGATCTGGCTTGATATGTGTTGATGCCGTGGGTAGTGGCGTGATGAGACAGCCCAGTAGGAAGGCCTCGTTGCCTTTGATGTAGATGTAACTTTCAGCCAGCTGAATACGGCTATCCCTGAGGCTTTTCACCTCCCACCCTTCCAGCGCTATGCCCGCTTCAAAACGGTCCTGGATGAAGTATTCGTGTTTGGCCTTTTTATTGAGGGCAATGGTTGAACCGCCGTGCCCGGCCTTTTTCTTGGATTTCTTTGCCATGGCGGTGGATTGTAAGTGACGAGGAGGGGAGTGCGCTAGTGTTATGTTGTCGTGTTGCCGCCAAGGGCTTGTCAGACGCTGCTATTTTATTGGGAATAGGTGGTTATTTCACATAACAGGGAATCATTGCTCTTCTCTAACCTTCTTACTTAGTGAAGCTACTGTTCAGGTGGTATATTGGTTGGGTCTCACGGCTTATGATCAACCTAAGAAACTTCTGAATATGCTCCGCTGTGGAGGCTGGTTGATGTTTTGGTTTTTATTGACTGATATGGCAGGAAGCTCGGGCTTAGGGGAGAGTCTTTGATTGTCTGAATATGTTTCGGTTCATGGCCAGTGGTCATCACGTTTGACGTTCATTCTGGCGGCCACTGGTGCGGCGGTCGGCTTGGGTAATGTCTGGAAGTTTCCCTATCTGGTGGGGGAGAACGGTGGTGGTGCCTTTGTGCTTGTCTACCTGCTCTCACTCGCCCTGATCGGTGTGCCGGTAATGATCTCTGAAGTTCTAATTGGTCGCTGCGGTCGCCAGAGCCCAATTAACAGCTTGCGTGATCTCGCCTGTGTGGCTGAGAGCAACTGCCGTTGGCAGATCATCGGTGCTTTGGGTATTGTCGCCGGTCTAATTATTACCTCCTATTATAGTGTTATCGCCGGTTGGACCCTGGCCTATGCTGCGCGCATGATAGGTGGTGTTTTTTCTGGGGTAACCAAGGAGGGTGCAGAGAGTATCTTTCTCTTTTTGGTGGGTGATCCAGAGCGAATGCTGGCGTGGCATACGCTTTTTATGGTGGTAACTGTGGCGATTGTCTCCCGTGGTGTGCGCTCTGGACTGGAGCAGGCGGTAAAGATTCTAGTGCCGACAATGCTGCTGTTGCTGCTGATACTGGTGGGCTACGTCTCAACCAATGGTCACTTTGGGCAGGGAGCGCGCTATATGCTCAATGTCGATTTTGCAGCACTTACCACCGGCGGAGTGCTTGCCGCTATGGGGCACGCTTTCTTTACCCTCAGTCTGGGTGCAGGAGCGATCATGATCTACGGTGCCTACTTGCCCAACGATGTGCCCATTGCCCGAACTGTCATCGCCGTTGCCGCTTTTGATACTATCATCGCGCTGCTGGCCGGTCTGGTGGTTTTTCCTCTGCTTTTTGCAAATGACCTTGTTTCGGTCAGTGGCCCCGAGTTGATTTTTCTCTCTCTGCCTATCGCCTTTGGCCATATGCCGATGGGATGGCTCTTTGGTACGCTCTTTTTCTTACTGCTGCTTTTGGCTGCCTGGACCTCCGCTATCGCACTGCTGGAGCCGATGGTGGCTTGGCTGGTGGAGAGTTTTCAGATTAAGAGATCCGCGCCACGATCTGGACGGGTCTTTTTACCTGGCTACTGGGAGTAGTCACTATTCTCTCATTTGGCCCCTGGTCATTTGAGTTTGATTTTGCTGGTGAGGTGAGGCGCAACGGAGTATATGCCTGCTGGATATCCTCTCATCCGGTATTATTCTTCCCCTTGCTGGTTTTGCTATGACCATCTTCGTCGGCAGGGTATTGCCAAAACATGGCTGATTGAGGAGTGGGGGGAGGCACCGGGTCGTCGGTTTTCGGGTTATGGTTATGCCGCTATTCGGATTGTTGCGCCGGTTGCTCTATTTATAGTTTTATTACGGACGATTGGAGTGATTTAGGCACCTGTCCTAGCACTGGAGCGCAGCTGTGAGCACTATGTGAGTGCTGAATTTGTGATTAAAATGTTGAAGGAGCTCTAATTGCCTGTTGTACATAAAAGTGCCTTGGTGACCCACTCGGCATCAGAGATGTTTGAGTTGGTTAATGATGTTGAGTCCTATCCCCAATTTCTTCCCTGGTGTCATAGCACCCAGCTGATTTCGCGGGATGATGAGCGGCTTTGTGGTGAGCTGGAGGTGGCGCGAATGGGCGTTCGGCAGAAATTTTCCACCTGTAATCGACTCTATCCATACGAACGTATTGTTATTGAGTTGCAGGAAGGTCCATTCAAGAAGCTTAGTGGAGAGTGGCGTTTTACTGCGCTGCGCGAGGACGCCTGCAAGGTTGAGTTGGAGCTTGAGTTCTCATTTTCAGGTAAACTGATCAATACCGCTTTTGGTGCGGTATTTAGCCAGATAGCCAATACGCTGGTTGACTCTTTTTGTAAACGTGCAGATGAGGTGCATAGTGGTAAGTGACCAATTTGATGTAGAAGTGGCTTATGCCCGTGATGATGAACAGTTGATTCTCACTGTTAGCGGGGAGAAGGGGATGACCGTCGAACAGGCGGTCGAGCGCTCGAAAGTTATTGATCACTTTCCAGAAATCGATCTAGCGAAAGCTAAAATGGGTATTTTTGGCAAGGCGGCAAAAAAGGATGCTGAGTTAAAGCCTGGCGACCGGGTGGAGATCTACCGGCCATTGATTGCCGATCCCAAAGAGGCGCGTAAGAAGCGTGCGGCAGAGGGGAAGGCGCTCAAGAAGGGGGCGTGATGAGGTCAGATAGCCGAATTAAGAGATTATTCAGCTATCTGCGTATGCTCATTAAGTGCTCACCCTCTCGGGGGTGACGTTTTTCGCTGTTAGGCCAGCCGAAGGGGGCTTAATCATCGGTATCAACGCCGATTTTTTTGTAGTGCCTTGGTAAAAATACCATCGTCTCCGGTGTAATCGGGGACGGTAACCACCACCTCTTCAGCTTTTTCACCCTTCTCCACGATGGGCTGAGGACGGAAATCTCCATCTATTCGTATTAGGCGGTCATCCTCAAAGTAGATGCCAATCCGCTCCTGAGTGATCTCTCCATCCCCTGTTGTTACTCTGTAGAGATAGTCCCAACGCTCTTGATGAAAGACATCTACCAGCATGGGGGTTCCCATCAGGTAGCTTACCTGGTTTTTTGACATACCCGGTTTTAGCTTGTTTATAACTTCCTGATCTACCACGTTGCCTTGCTGGATATCGGGTCGATAGACCAACGAAGTTTTAGCAAGGGCGTCAGGAACGGCTCCGGTCAGCTCTTCCATGGAGGAGCAGCCGGAGGTGATCACAGCTGCAAAGCAGGCCAAGGTAATGAGGTGTTTCTGCATTCGAGTTTTCCGCTTCCTTATTGGTTGTCATTTCCCAAATAATACCTGATTAGTTGGGATGTTTCAGCTGTACCATCTCTCGGGCATGCGCAAGGGTCTGACCGGTGATGTCGAGCCCGCCAAGCATTCGAGCCACCTCTTCGATCCTTTGCTTCTGATCGAGCTGGCTAATATGGGTGCTGGTCTGCTTTTTCTTCGACTCTTTATGGATTAGTAGATGCTGATGCCCCAGAGAGGCCACCTGAGGTAGGTGAGTAACGCAGAGTACCTGTCGTGACTCCCCCAGCTTGCGTAGGAGACGACCGACAATCTCAGCAACACCGCCGCCAATGCCGACATCAACCTCATCAAAGATCAGTGTCGGTACCCGAGCACAGCGGATAGTGGCCACCTGGATGGCTAGGCTGAGGCGGGAGAGTTCACCACCAGAGGCAACCTTACCCAGAGATTGAGGTGGCTGCCCCGGATTGGCGCTGAAGAGTAGTTCAATCTGGCTGAGGCCAGAGGCCGATGCCTTGTCATCCTCCAGCGTGATCACTTCCACCTCAAATATACCGTTGGATATGCCGAGGGATTGAATGCCTTCTATCACCTGCTTACCGAGCTTTTTCGCGGCAGTTTTACGGCTTTTGTCCAGTTTTAGGGCTTGCTCCCGGTATTGACTCCAGAGTGCAGCAACCTCTTGTTCCAGGTTCGATAGTTGAGTTGTGGTGTTTTTCAGCTGATTCAGTTCGCTGGTGAGTGCATCCATGGTTTCCAGTAGCACTTCCGGTTGGCAGCGATATTTTCGGGCAAGGTCGTGAATCTCTGTCAGTCGACGATCCAGTTGATCGAGTCTGGCGGGGTTCAACTCCAGGCTATCACCATACTCCCGCAGGTTGGATGTGGCCTCCTCAACTTGTATTGCAGCACTCTCCAGCATTTCGCGGCTCTCATCCAGGCGGGAGGAGCGATCATTCAGTGCGTTCAGCTCGCTCAGGGCGCGGTTGAGCTGGGTGAGGGCGGTCTTGTCGCCATCACTGAGGGTGTTTAGCATTAGGTTACAGCTCTCAACCAATTCGTCAGCGTTGCTGAGACGCTTGTGCTCATCCAGTAGCCCTTCCAACTCACCCGCCCCAAGCCCCAATTCCATCAGCTCATTGATTTGGTAAGAGAGCAGGTCGATGCGTGCCTCGCGGTCTTGAGCTGCTGTTGCGAGATCGGCCAGTTTCTCCTCAGTAGACTTCCACTGGTGGTAGAGCGTCGACGTTTTGTTGCACAGGCGTTGATGGCCAGCATAGCCATCAAGTAGTTCGCGTTGGTGAGTGCGGCGCAGCAGTGACTGGTGGGCGTGTTGGCCATGGATGTCCACCATCAGCTCCCCTAGTTGCTGTAAAGATTTTATAGGAACAGGGCTGCCATTGATAAAGGCACGGGAGTTGCTGCTGCGTGTCAGAACGCGACGTAGTATGCACTGATTACCATCGTCTAGCGCACTCTCCTGCAACCACCCGGCGGCAGCCTCTTGGTCATCAATGGTGAAGCTGGCTGAGATCTCGGCACGTTCACAGCCGCTACGGATCATCCCGTTGTCTGCCCGGTCACCCAGTACCAAACCAAGGGCGTCGATAAGAATCGACTTACCTGCACCGGTCTCCCCGGTAAGGGCGGTCATACCGGGACGAAACTCTATCTCCAGGTCGGTGACAATGGCTAAGTCTTTGATGTGTATGTGCTGAAGCATGGTGGATTATTAGTAATAAAGTACTTTATAAATATAATATAACAAACTGAAATATATATTTTATTAAAATTACAGACGCTAGCCTAAGTCCAGTATTTATTGCCGGGCGGCCAAAATCAGTACCGCCTAATTTAGTTCCACTCTTTTGATCTCCTCTATTTTATCCCAGTGATCTCTACACAAATCGTCAGGCCGGATGTTCTCCCCAGCCCAACTTGGCACGCAGTGTATTGAAGTGGTCATGGTCATGGGGGTGCAGCAGCCGCACCAGATGTGGGTGCTTACGGATGCTAATCTCCACCCCCTTGAGTGGCGGACAGGTGAGTCCATCACTGGTGACCCTGATATGGTCAAGCTCAGTATTTGGGCTGACCTTTACTATGATTGTGCTATCACCGCTGACGACAATGGGGCGGTTGCTCAACGTATGGGGGCAGATTGGCACCAGTACCGTGGCATTGAGGCTGGGGTGGAGCAGGGGGCCACCACCGGAGAGTGCATAGGCGGTAGATCCGGTAGGCGTGGAGATAATCAGTCCGTCGGAACGCTGGGCATCGACGAAGCTGCCATCAATATAGACCTCGAACTCGATCATCCGCGCGGTATCCCACTTGTGGATCACCACATCGTTGAGGGAGGTGTAGAAAGAGCCATCAATCTCTGTGGTGAGTAGGAAACGTTGCTCCTCTTCATAGCGACCCGCAAGAATCTGCTCTAGAGCACTACACATTTCATCGGGTGAAATATCTGTCAAGAAGCCCAGTCGGCCGAGATTAACCCCAAGCAGAGGGATGTCATAGTCTGCCAGGGAGCGGGCGCTGTGTAGCAGGGTGCCGTCACCCCCCACTACAATGGCCAAATTGCAGCAGCTACCAATTTCATCCAGGGTAGCTCTCTCCAAGGTCAGGCCGGTCAGGCGCAGGGCCGTCTCCTCTTCCAGCAACACTTCATGACCGAGATCTAGCAAAAACTGGCTCAGTTTGACCAGCGTCTCCTGATGCGTGGCGTCACCGTGTTTGCCGATCAGTCCTATTCGATGAAATTTTTCTAGCATAACCTTACTGTTTTTTTGGATGCGTTTAATGGAAATTACCACGGGGGAAATGGTCCGCCAACTGTTATCTTAAGTCGGCTGATGCTGGCTTGACAGCAGAACGGCTGAAAATGATAATTTCCAATCCAGGGCGCACCTCTTTATCGGCTGTTGGCTGGGGCTATATTTACCAAATTATATTTAGCGTTTTCCTGAGGGGTGACGTGTTACTCTCCCCTTGCGGTTGCCGGAAAAAATACATTTTTTCCACTGTGGCCAGGCATAGTTACATTTGAGGTTAGCCGGTGGAAGAGACAAAGGGGATGGGTGGCGGAAACGTCAACGAGCGAGCACAGTACTTTCTGAAAGTACTGATTGAGCGCTATATAAGAGATGGCGAACCGGTAGGTTCCCGTACACTTGCGCGTGACTCCGGTCTCGATCTTAGTCCCGCAACCATCCGCAATGTGATGTCAGACCTGGAAGAGCTGGGGTTGGTGATCTCTCCCCACACCTCGGCGGGACGCGTCCCCACCGCTTCAGGTTATCGCATGTTTGTAGACTCTCTTGTCACGCTTCGGCCGCTAGAGATTAGCCAGGTCAAGCAGCTTCAACACCAGCTGGAAGGGGAGAGAGATTCCAAAATTCTGGTGGAATCTGCCTCTAAACTACTCTCTGGGCTGACCCAGATGGCTGGAGTGGTGATGGTGCCACGCCGGGAGCAGGTGATCTTTCGGCAGATTGAGTTTCTGCCGCTCTCTGGGAACCGTGTGCTTGCCATTCTAGTGACCCGTCAAGGGAGGTTCACAACCGCATCGTCGATACCAGCAAACACTACTCCGCCTCCGAGCTTGAACAGGCGGCCAATTTGCTTAATCAACACTATGCCGGTGAGGGACTAGAGGAGATGCATCGGCGGTTGGTGTCGGATATGCAGGAGACCAAAAGTGATATGGATCGAATCATGGCCCGTGCCTGGAGATAGCTGAGCAGGTGATTGATAGCACCAGTGACAGCGGTGACTATGTGATGGCTGGGCAGACCAACCTGATGGGGTTTAATGAGTTCACCCAGATGGAGCGCCTGCGGGAACTTTTCGACTCATTTGCCGAGAAACATCAGCTGCTGCAACTGCTGGATGCGTCGATGCAGGCTAAAGGGGTTCAGCTATTTATTGGTGAGGAGTCTGGCTACAAGACCCTCGATCAGTGCAGCCTGGTGACCGCCTCTTATGGTACCGATGACGAGGTAGCGGGAGTTCTGGGAGTGGTTGGCCCTACCCGCATGGCTTACGACCGGATCATCCCTATTGTCGATATCACTGCAAAAATACTCGGTGCGGCCTTGAAATCCCGTTAACCATCCCCAACTTGTGGTTGTTCAGTAACTTAGACTCTGCAGCTTTAACCCTGTCAGGGTTCATATTTGTCTATCTATTTACTAGGGGTTCTCTGAATAAGTCATGAACGATTGTCTTGCGCTCAGGAGGCGCAGTATCGGTGTTGAGCACTTGTTGATAGCCAGCTATCAGCTACACACAACGCCTTGATTTCACGTCTTCTGAGTACAATTCAATCAGTTCTGACTTATTTAGGGGTTCCCTTTAGAGTGTTCGAGGAACAAAGAATGTCGAATGATCAGGAGGTGACTGTCGATGAGATCGAAGTCGAAGCCGCTGAAACAGTTGAGCAGGAGACTGAAGCCGTAGAGCAGGAGATTGAGTCTACAAAAGAGCTCTCCCCTGAAGAGCTGACCCTGATGTTGGAAGATGCCCGCAGCAAGGCGGACGACCACTGGAATCAGTTGGTCCGCAGCAAGGCTGAAATGGACAATCTGCGCAAGCGTCAGGAGCGCGATCTTGGGAATGCCCACAAATTTGCCCTGGAGCGCTTCGTTAACGAATTGCTGCCGGTGCGCGACAGCATGGAGCTGGGTCTTGTCGCTGCACAGGATGAAAATGCTGATATCGAAAAGTTGCGTGAGGGCACTGAGCTGACCCTGAAGCTGTTTGGTGATGTTATGGGGAAATTTAACGTTATCCAGATCAATCCTGAGGGAGATCCGTTCGATCCAGAGCTACATCAGGCGATGGCAATGGTCCCGAGGGATGATGTTCCCCACAATACCGTGGTGACGGTGATTCAGCGAGGTTATACCTCAACGGACGCCTTGTAAGACCTGCCATGGTCATGGTCTCCCAAGGAGATACGGCAAAAGTGGATGAACAGGCTTGAATAAGCGGGCTTAGAGCCCCATCTGCACACTAATCTTAAGATATATAAATCCAAAGAATTGAAGATTCACCAGACTGGAGATACCTGAAAATGGGAAAAATCATCGGAATCGACTTGGGTACCACCAACTCCTGCGTAGCAGTGATGGAAGGTGACCAGACCCGTGTTATCGAAAACAGTGAAGGCGATCGCACCACACCCTCAATCGTTGCGTTCGGTAGCGATGGAGAGGTACTGGTCGGTCAGTCTGCAAAGCGCCAGGCGGTGACCAACCCGACGAACACACTGTATGCCATCAAACGCCTGATCGGTCGTCGTTTTGAAGACGATGTGGTACAGCGTGATATCAGCATGGTGCCTTACAATATCGTCAAGGCAGATAATGGTGATGCCTGGGTTGAGGCCAATGGCAAGAAGATGGCAGCCCCTGAGGTTTCTGCCAAAATCCTGCAGAAGATGAAGAAGACCGCCGAGGACTACCTGGGTGAAGAGGTAACAGAGGCGGTCATTACCGTCCCCGCTTACTTCAATGATTCTCAGCGTCAGGCGACCAAGGATGCCGGACGTATCGCTGGTCTCGATGTCAAACGCATCATTAATGAGCCTACCGCGGCGGCCCTGGCCTACGGTATGGACAAGAAGCGCGGTGATCAGAAGCTGGCGGTCTATGACCTCGGCGGTGGCACCTTCGATATCTCTATTATCGAGATTGCCGAGATCGATGGTGAGCACCAGTTTGAGGTGCTCTCCACCAATGGTGACACCTTCCTCGGTGGTGAAGATTTCGATATGCGCATCATCGACTTCCTGGTCGAAGAGTTCAAAAAGCAGCAGGGCTTTGATCTGCGTAACGATCCACTCGCCCTGCAGCGCCTGAAAGAGGGTGCCGAGAAAGCGAAGATTGAGCTCTCTTCCGGCCAGCAGACCGATATCAACCTGCCCTATATCACCGCCGATGCCACCGGCCCCAAGCATCTCAACGTCAAGTGACCCGCTCCAAGCTGGAAGCACTGGTTGAAGAGCTGGTAAACCGCACCATCGCGCCCTGCAAAACGGCTCTCAATGATGCGGGGCTCACTGCCGGTGAGATTGATCAGGTGATCCTGGTAGGTGGCCAGAGCCGCATGCCCATGGTGCAGAAATTGGTTGAGGAGATCTTTGGCAAGGCTCCTCGTAAAGACGTTAATCCAGATGAAGCTGTAGCCATTGGCGCGGCTGTTCAGGGTGGCGTACTCGGCGGTGAAGTGAAAGATGTACTACTGCTTGATGTGACCCCGCTCTCCCTTGGTATTGAGACCATGGGTGGCGTGATGACCAAGCTGATCGATAAAAACACCACCATCCCGACCAATGCCAGTCAGGTCTTTTCGACGGCCGATGACAATCAGACTGCAGTTACCGTTCATGTCCTTCAGGGTGAGCGCGAACAGGCAACCGCTAACAAATCACTGGGACGCTTTGATCTATCAGATATCCCGCCATCTCCTCGGGGGATGCCTCAGATTGAGGTGAGCTTTGATATCGATGCCAACGGTATTCTTCATGTCTCAGCCAAAGATAAGGCGACCGGCAAGGAGCAGTCGATCATCATTAAAGCCTCTTCGGGCCTCAGTGATGATGAGGTTGACCGCATGGTCAAGGATGCCGAGGCTCACGCCGATGAGGACCGGCAGTTCCAGGAACTGGTACAGGCACGTAACCAGGCTGACAGCATGATACACGCCATCAAGAAGTCGATGGAAGAGTTGGGTGACGACAAGCTGGAAGCTGGCGAGAAGGAGTCTATTGAAGCGGCCATCAAGGAGCTTGAAGAGGCGGTAAAGGGTGATGACAAGGATGATATCGAAGCCAAAACCAAAACCCTCACCGATGCTTCCGCTAAGATGGCTGAGCGTCTCTACGCTGAGAAAGGTGGTGATGCGGATGCTGCCGCAGCGAGTGCAGGTGACTCCGGTGCTGCTGATGATGATGTGATCGATGCCGAGTTTGAAGAAGTAAAAAACGATAAGTAAGCGGATATCCGACGGGCCAAAGCTGCCCGGTTAACAACCGCAAAAGCGTGGAGGCGTGGAGAGTGAACGACACTTTTCGGGTCTTCGCGCTTTGGTGGTTTACGAAGCAGACCAACTATGTCGAAGCGTGACTATTACGAAGTTCTGGGTGTAAGCAAAAATGCCAGTGAGGCCGAGATCAAGAAGGCCTATCGCAGGTTGGCGATGAAGCATCACCCAGATAGAAATACGGGTGACAAGTCAAAAGAGGCAGAGAAGCATTTCAAAGAGGCCAAAGAGGCCTACGAGGTGCTCTCCGACCCTCAGAAACGAACTGCTTTTGATCAGTTTGGCCATGCCGGGGTTGATCCCTCCATGGGTGCCGGACGTGGCCCCGGTGGTGATGGCGGATTCAGCGATGTATTCAGTGATGTCTTTGGTGACATCTTCGGCGGTGGCGGTAGAGGCGGTGGCCCCCGGGTCCATCGTGGTGCTGATTTACGTTATAACCTACAGGTGACCCTGGAGGAGGCCGTTTCCGGCACCAAGGCCAAAATCCGCATCCCCACCAATGTGAAGTGCAACCCCTGTAACGGTACCGGTGCCAGAAAAGGATCCAAACCAAAAACCTGCGATACCTGTGGCGGTCACGGTCAGGTGCGCATGCAGCAGGGCTTCTTCTCTGTACAGCAGACCTGCCCAAGTTGTCGCGGTAAGGGTTCAATGATCGACGACCCCTGTCCCGCCTGCCGTGGTGCCGGTAAGGTGCAGGAGCATAAAACACTGACGGTGAATGTCCCTGCCGGTGTTGATAACGGCGATCGCATCCGTCTTAGCGGCGAGGGTGAGGCGGGCGATAGCGGCGGGCCTTCCGGTGACCTCTATGTGCAAATTGCAGTAAAAGAGCATGCCATCTTTACCCGTGAAGAGAACCACCTCTACAGCGAAGTGCCTATCAGTTTTGTTGAAGCGGCCTTGGGGGGTGAACTCGAAGTACCTACTCTGGACGGAAAAGTGGTGCTGAAGATTCCAATGGGGACCCAGTCGGGAAAACTGTTCAGAATGCGCGGTAAGGGAGTTAAACCGGTACGCGGTGGTCCTGTGGGTGACCTGCTCTGTCGAGTAACGATTGAGACACCGGTGAACCTGACGGATAAACAGAAAGATATTCTAAAACAGTTTGACCGTACCATGAAGGGTACAGGTGCTAAGCACAGCCCTCAATCTTCAACCTGGATGGATGGTGTAAAGAAATTTTTCGAAGGCGTTGGGTTCTAGTCTTATTATTTATATACGGTAAAACAAGAAGATACACTATTTAGTTAAGGTAGAATAATATGGTTCGTATAGCTGTGGTAGGTGCCGCCGGGCGTATGGGGAAGTCACTGATCCAGGCGATTAACGAGGGTGAAGGGGTAGTGCTGGGTGCCGCCACCGAAAGGGCAGAGAGCAGTCTCATTGGCTGTGATGCGGGTGAATTAGCCGCTGTAGGTAAGCTGGGTATCACCGTTGCAGACTCCCTTGAAAAGGTTATTGATGACTTCGATGTGGTGATCGATTTTACTCTCCCTGTCGCCACCATGGCCCACTTGGCAATCTGTTGTGCTAACGGTAAGCGAATGGTTATCGGCACCACCGGACTTGATGATGAGCAGAAAGAGGCCCTCAACAGTGCCGCCGATGAGATCGGTATTGTCTTCGCTCCCAATATGAGTGTTGGCGTCAATCTCTGTTTCAAGCTACTCGACATCGCTGCCCGGGTGATGGGTGAGATGGCTGATATTGAGGTGATCGAAGCTCACCACCGCCATAAAGTGGATGCCCCCTCGGGTACCGCTCTACGAATGGGTGAAGTAGTGGCCAAAGCACTGAAGCGGGATCTAAAGGAGTGTGCGATTTATGGCCGTGAAGGAATCACCGGTGAGCGTGATCCCAAGACCATCGGCTTCGAAACGATCAGAGCGGGGGATATCGTCGGTGATCATACCGTACTCTTCGCCACCACTGGAGAGCGAGTGGAGATTACCCACAAAGCCTCCAGCCGTATGACTTACGCCAACGGTGCCGTGCGTGCTGCCAGCTGGATCTTTGAGCGTAAAAACGGCCTGTTCGATATGCAGGATGTGCTCAATCTGCGTTGATAGTACGCTGGATTTATCAGGTTCTATTTAAATCCTAAAAGCTCCGCTCTCGGAGCCAGGATCGGTGCAATGTTCATCGCGGCGAGGGCACCGCTCCTACATTAAGAAGCACTTCAAAGTTCTCTATATCATTCACGGAGTAGTGCCTATGTACGAATTCAATATCACCCTCAATCAACCATTTGATCAGGCGATGGAGCGGGTACGTCAGGTTTTGATGGAGCATCAGTTGGGTATCGTCAGCGATGTGGATGTTCAAGCCACCTTCAAGGCCAAGATGGATAAGGATATACCCGCTTATCATATTCTTGGCGCCTGCAATCCCAAGCTGGCTGACCGGGTACTTACGGCAGAGCCCAATGCAGGTGTACTGCTACCGTGTAATCTGATTATGCGTGAGCAGAGTTCAGATGAGACTGTTGTCAGCTTTATGGACCCCCCAGCGGTGCTGGGGCTGTCATCGTCGGCTGAGGTAAAGCAAGTGGCCGACGAAGCTAAAGATAAGCTACTCAAGGTTGTTGCGCAGCTGGGGGGCTAGTCATGCAATCGCAGTGATTGATTGCAGGATAATTGCACATAGCCGTAAAAGGTATGTAACTATTCAACTGGGTTCGGGGTCGGAGTCGATTGCC
>MOXH01000075.1_pt1 | contig 16121 bp, 16 predicted proteins | sample 1471181 | NCBI WGS metagenome assembly MOXH01 (sample SAMN05806436, study PRJNA327811) | mollusc metagenome | isolation source: Phylotype A (SB4) bacterial symbionts from gill | host: Thyasira cf. gouldii | place: Canada: Bonne Bay, Newfoundland | collected 2010-05-07
TATTGATCCTTGGCTGGTTGGCAGCGATGCGGTAGGGGTGGTCATCTTCCACCTGCCGTTGAGACGCTCCATGGTGAACTCAGGGCCGTTGTTGTTGCTGATGCTAATTACTTCGATGGTGGCGGGGTCAATATTTGTCAGTGGGGGCAGGTGATCGCTCTTCTCCTGTTCACGGCTTAACCAGGCGAGTGTGCCTAGCAGGATGACCAGCACCAGTAGAACCAGGTTTTTTATGCTGCGGCTTCCCATATCGATCCGGTTTACCCTCTTCTGCGTCGCCACCCGATGACCACGCCTGTAGTTATAAATAGCAGGGGTAGCAGGAAAAGGAAACCCAAGCCGATAATTGCACCGATAGTGGGCGTAAGGGTGAGGCTTAAATCGGCGGCACTTTTGGCGGGAATGTTGAGCAGGCGGTCATTGCCGCTGAGCCAGCGCAACAGGTTCAGCCCCAGGTCGAGGTTGCCGCCATTGCCAAGATAGGCGTTGGAGAGAAAGTCGCCGTCACCGATGACCAGCAAGCGCTGCTCCGCCTTGCTACCTGGGCGGGTAAAGGCGTAGCCGAGGGTGAGGGGGCCTGCACGTTCGCCTTGCTCCGGGTTGCGTGTCACCTCGCCACTGATCGGGCCGGTCTCATTCCAGCTGCGTGACAGGGTGGAGAGCAGAGGGGTGGCCTGCCAGTCACCTGAATTCTCCACTTTTAGCGCTGCCGCCTCAGGGTAGAGTGTCAGCAGGCGGAAATTTAACGTAGCCGGGTGGTCGGGAAAGCGTGAGACCAGCGCAATGGTGGGGCTCTCCAGCCCCAGGTCGCCGGTGTTGGCATCGACAATAGTACCGGGCAGTACCGTCAGGCCGCTCTTCGCCAGAAGAGTATCGACGCCATGCTGGTCACCCGGGTCGGTGAGCCAGAGCAGGTTACCCCCCTCTTCAATATGTTTATTGATGAGTGATAACTCCCCTGGCAGGTAATCTGTCTGGGGGCCAGCAATGACCAGTAGCCGTGCGTTGCTTGGTATCTGTGGCTGGGTTGCCAGATCCAGAGTTTTGATCTGATACCCCTTACGCCTTAGCTCGTCACCAAAGGCGCCCAGATCGTGATTGGCGTGGCCGCTGAAACGCCGTTCGCCATGCCCCTCTATGGTGGCCAGCCACTGCTCTCCGCCAATGATCAACCGCTGTATGGCGTTGCTTATACTCTCCTCATCCAGTGAGCGCAGGTTTTCACTACGCCCCTGATACTCCAGGTGTAACTCACCCGCTACCTGTATACCCATATCCCGGGTCAGCTTTGGCTCCAGAGCGGGGTTGACGAATAGTAGGCTGATCTCTGGGTGATGACGTTGATAGCGCTGGACCACCTCCTTAATACGCCTGCGCAGCTCCGGGTTGTCGGGTGCAAATGAGGTTAGTTTGAGTTCACCCTGAAGTCGTGTCAGCAGCTGTTGGCTCACCGGAGTGAGGCTGTTTCTGGCACCGGCGGTCCAGTCCCATACGAGGTCGTGGCGCAGACTGAGCCAGCCCACCAAAGCGACGGCGATGGCAAGTAGAAAATAGAAGGTGAGACCCTCTATTTTCTCTTTAATCCTGTTCCTGGTCTCTGTAGCCATCATTCAGCCCAGGGTGCGGCGGCTTTCCAGCCGGTGGTTGGCGAGTGACAGGCAGCTGGTGATCAGCAGCAGATAGTAGATGATATCGCTAGCGTGAATAAGGCCGCTGAGCATGCGCTGATAGTGGCTTGAGAGAGAGAGCCAGGCGAACAGTTCACTCCCCTCTCCTCCGCCTGCGAGATTGATCACCCAAAGAAACAGCAGCAAGCCGTAACTGCCTACTGCCGCCACCGCTGGCTGATCAGTGTAGCTGGAGAGTAATAGGCCAATAGCCGCGAACGCCGCTAGCAGCAAGCCCAGCCCAAGCAGACCGGCTGCCAGTCGTCCCATATCGAGTGCGCCCCCCAGTAGCAGGGAGAGTGGCATCATGGCGATGAGTGTCAGGATGGCTGCATAGATCGCAAGTAGTGCCAGATACTTTCCCAGCAGGATACGCAGCATGGAGATTGGAGCAGAGAGCAGCAGATCGATAGTGCCGCTGCGGTACTCCTCACTCATCAGGCGCATGCTCAGAAGTGGCGTCAACAGCATCAGAATGACAGCGGCACTCTGCAGCAGGGGTGCAGTTACCAGATCGGTCACTCCAGGGGCGCTCTCCAGGGTGGCCAGTTGGGGCTGAACCTTGAGAAACTCTTCAAGCTGAATAAGAAACAGCCAAGCGAGGATAAACTGCATCACCCCAATAAGAACCCAGGCGAGGGGAGAGAGAAAGAGGCTGCGCAGCTCACGTCCGGCAATAGCAAACATCACCTTGCCTCCGTGGTGGTGAGGCGGGTAAATATCTGTTCAAGGGTATCGGCCTCTTCGCTCAGTCGATGGAGTGCCCAGTGGTTGTTTACACACTGTTCGGCGATAGTTGCCGCAGTGGCCTCGCTGCTCAGAGATAGGCGGTACTCTCCGCCACCCAGCACATCGATTTTCTCAACACCACTTAGCGCTGCGAGCTGATCGGTTGCGGGAGGGTTCTCCAGAGTAATCAGCAGTTGTCGCCTCTCCCTCTCTTGGGTATCCAGGCGCTCGGAGAATACCAGGCGCCCCTGGTGGATGATCTGGACACGGTCACAGATCGCCTCCACCTCAGGCAGTATGTGGGTTGAGAGAATGACACCGCAGCTCTTCCCCAGGGTTTTGATCAGCCCACGTATCTCTCTTATCTGATTGGGGTCGAGGCCGCTGGTCGGTTCGTCCAGAATAACCACCTTGGGCTGGTGAATAATCGCCTGGGCGATACCGGTACGTTGCCGATAGCCCTTGGATAGATTGCCGATCAGCCGTCTGCCAGAGTCGCCCAATCCACAGAGCGTTTTCACCCGATCAATGGCGGAAGCGGTATCATTTTTCCCGATCCGCCGCAGGCGAGCACAGAAGTGGAGGTACTCATCTACCCTCATCTCAGGGTAGAGCGGCGGCTGTTCCGGCAGGTAGCCGAGCTGGGTTTTAGCCGCTAGTGGTTGTTGCAGCAGGTTGATTCCATTGATTTTTATTTCACCACTGCTCGGAGCTAAGCCGCCGCTGATGATGCGCATACTGGTGGACTTGCCAGCCCCGTTGGGGCCGAGAAAGCCGAGTACCTCCCCGGGATTGAGGTCGAAGCTGATGTTGCAACGGAACGAGATCGCCGAAGTGGCGGCTGAGGTATGGATTTCTATCAGTGGTTGCATCAGGTCAGGACGTTACAGGAGAACCCGGCGCTTTTGCAACCGTTGTATAAATAGGATACAAGAGGGAGGTTATTAACCTGGACTCTTGGAGTATGGAAGTGAAGTATCTATTGCCGTTTCTTATTGCCCCCGCTATCGTCTTTGCGCAAGCCCCCGGACAGGGGAAGATGTCGAAGCAGGACTATTTCGGTGGAATCAAGGGGAGAATGCAGCAGGTGATGGCACTGACCATTCCCGCCATGGAGCAGACTCAGGGGTGTCTGCAGCAAGCGGAGGAGAGGTCAGCTCTTAATGGCTGCATCGATATTATGGCCGGAGTACAGCGAAAGATGATGAGCCCCAGGGCGGCAGGTCATGGAGCGCAGGCAGTGCCGAAGAGGCCTGATATCGAGTGGAGCGAGGAGATAAAGGGGAAGATGTTGAAAGATCTGGAGCGCGCACTGGCTGAGAGCAAGGCGACCAGCGGCTGTTTCGACACCAGTACCACTTCAGATCAGATGGATGCCTGTATGGCAAAGAGTGGGCTAGGCAGTCAATAGGGCGATGAGGGTGTGCTTAAATTTCGAAGCACCACAGCGTGGTGTGGATTCTTGCTGTCCCCACCCTTTGGTTAAGGCGTAAACGTGGTTAAAAAATTAAAATTAGTGGAAGAGGTGGGTGACGCCATGGTGGAGCTATTCCACCTGATGGGGTTGTTTGTTATTGGTGCCGCTATTATCTGGGCCTCCTGGATCGAGGTGTTCAAGATCATTGATCACGGTGGACCGGGGATCAAAGATATCCTACTGCTGTTTATCTATCTTGAGTTGGGTGCGATGGTGGGGATCTATTTTAGAACCAAGAGCTTGCCGGTACGTTTTTTGATCTATATCGCCATTACCGCTCTTACCCGTGTGCTCGCTATTGATGTAAAGACCATGAGCGAAGAGAGAATGTTGGTGGTGACCGGTTCGATACTGCTGCTCAGTATGGTAGTGGTAATCTTACGCTTCGGCTCGAGTAAATTTCCCGGCAAGGATGTTTCTGACGGTTAAGAGCGCCTCTGAGCTGAATTTTTTGTCAGCGTCGATTGCGCTGTAAAAAGGTGTTACGCACCCCTGTGGTACGGGTTTTTTGAGACGCTACGGTTGCATTTTTCGTGCAATCGCTCTGGCCCGCTGTTGTGCAATTAACGTGGGCAGTTTTGAGGGGTTATCCACCTGCCGGGCAAGCGCGCTACAGTCTACCTCTATTACGGCTTGCAGTGCGGCTCTGAATATTTCCGCCTGAGGGTAGCTTCTCTCTTCATAACCGCTACGCCCCCGTGTATCCGCCTTACAGGCAGTAAGGAACTGCTCCAGCCGTTGTGGTTTGCGCAGGCAGTCCAGCGCCATCAAAACCTTCAATACAGTTCTCGGTTTCAACTCCGTCGCCTTGTGGCAGTGGGTATGGTACTGCGCCACCATGCGAGCGAGGTGGCAAAAACGGTTAGGGATTTTGAGCCGTTTGCAGAGTCTCTTTACCAACTTTTCACTGGTCGCTTCATGGCCATGGTGGCGTGGCCACTCCGCCGCCGGGGTCACCCCCTTTCCCAGGTCATGGACCAGTGCGGCAAAACGCACCTCGGGTTCCCTACTTAACCGACACGCCTGCTCCAGCACCATCAGGCTGTGTACGCCGGTATCGATCTCGGGGTGGTACTTCTCCGGTTGTGGAACGCCAAATAGGCGATCCAGCTCGGGGAGAGTGGCGACGAGGGCTCCACACTCCCGGAGAGTACGGAAGAAAATGGCGGGTTTCTCCTCCTCCAATGCACGGACGATCTCTGCCCATACCCGCTCTGCCACCAGCTGTGACAGTAGGCCGTTATCGACCAGCTCCCTGATCAGTTGTACGGTCTCTGTTGCGGGGCTGAAGTCAAACTCGGCGTAACGGGCACTAAAACGGGCCAGCCGCAGAACCCGTATAGGATCGTCACTGAATGCAGGGGTGTGGCGCAGCAGGCGCTGCTGCAGGTCCTGTTTTCCGTTGAGGGGGTCTATTAGCGCGCCATCAGGCCCAATGGCCATGGCGTTGATGGTCAGGTCGCGGTGGCTGAGATCGGCCTCCACCTGCTGACGCTCTGTCAAACCATCAGTGGAGCAGCGGGGTAGGGCGTACTCCTCCTTTGTCTGGGGGTGGAGAAAGACCGGGAAATCCTTGCCCACCTGCTGATAGCCGAGGTCAAGTAGCTGCTGTGGTGATGCACCTGTCACCAGCCAATCCCGATCACCTGCTGGCCACCCCAAGAGTTGGTCGCGGACAGCCCCACCTACCAGAAAATATTTCATCGGATGATTTTAACAAATTTCAGAGAGAGAATGGTTATTGCTGTTCCTGAAAAACTTGGTAAGTTATCCAGTATGCCGTATCGATCCCTTCTGGCTTTCCTCCTCCTCGCGCTATCCGGGTGCAGTACCCTGGATTATTACGCTCAATCCATCGGTGGCCATCTTGACCTGATGGCGCGGAGCCACTCTATCGATAAGATGCTGGAGAACCCCTCTACCGCTAACGAGTTACGGCAGCGATTGGTGCGCGTACAGGAGATGCGTCACTTTGCTACAGAGCCACTGCAACTGCCAAATAATGATAGCTATCGTAGCTATGCCGATCTGGAACGGAAGGCGGTGGTGTGGAGTGTGGTAGCCACCCCGGAGTTCTCAATGAAGCCGGTGACCTGGTGTTATCCGTTTGTTGGCTGTGCCGCCTATCGTGGTTACTTCTCCCGTCAACAGGCAGACACCTATGCGGGTGAGTTAAGGGAGCAGGGGCTGGACGTGACGGTGGAGGCAGTACCCGCATATTCGACGCTGGGCTGGTTTGATGATCCGCTGCCGAGTACGGTGATTGAGTGGCCAGAACCCTATATTGCCGGTTTGATCTTTCACGAACTCGCTCATCAGCAGCTCTACATAAAGGGGGACAGCGCCTTTAACGAAGCCTTTGCCTCAACGGTTGAACGTGTCGGGGTGCAGCGCTGGTTGACCGCTAAAGGTGATGCTGCCATGTTAGTCGAATGGAGAGTCTCACGAGAGCGTAAGCACGATTTTATCAGCCTACTGTTGGAGAGTCGGCAGCGCTTGATTGATCTCTATGCGGCGGTCGCATCGGTGGATGAAAAAACGCTTGAATAAGCAGGAGGAGTTCTCCCGGTTACGCACGGAGTATGCCCGGCTGAAGGCGCGGTGGGGTGGCGGCCCCGTCTATGACCACTGGTTTAAACGCGAGCTGAGCAACGCACGGCTCGCCTCTATCGCCACCTATGAGCATTGGGTGCCGAGTTTTCTGCAGCTGTTGCAGGAGGAGGAAGGGGATATGGGGCATTTTTATCAGGCGAGTGAAGCACTCGCTGTTTTGCCTGAAGATGAGCGCCGTTACCGCATGAAGCAACTTGCTGATAAGGTGCCTGCGCCATTCTCAGGCCAGCTTCTAGCGCCTAATCCGCCTGAATAGCATGATCTGGCCATCTTCACTTCGCAGTACCATGCGCCCTTTTGATTCGGCATATTCAAAAAGATTTTCCATGCCGGTTTTAGGATCCCGTAGTAGCATCTGATTTTTGCCCTGGAGAATCAGCTCACCTTGGCGAAAAGTATGGCGGTCAAGATAGAGACGGAAAAGACGGCGGTTTATCACCAGAGCTGTCCCCATCTGCCCTTGCCAGCTGCCATCCAGTTCAGAGGGGGGTGGCGGGTAAGGAGGGAATCTTCCGGGCATGCCCCTGGTGCCAGGTATGCCGGGAGTCATAGGTATCGGGTTTGAGAAGCTATTCATCGACCAGGGGTTGCGGTTTCCTGCTCTTTCGTCAATTCGTTTCTGGTAGGCGGATGAGAATGCGTCCACCATGTCCATGACTGATTCAGCCATGCTACTGAATCGGTTTGGATAACCCAGATCTCCAGCGTGGCCAGTGGCACTCCACAACAGGAGAAGGGTGTAGAAGAGTAGTTTATGGTTTCCAATGTTCATAGCTTTGATGTTGGGCCAAATTTGATACACTCTAGTCTGGTAGGTGACGGCGTGATATACAAGAGCTGGATTTAACCTCTCATCCTGAATTATCCGGTTATTGGGTGATAACAGTTTGGGATGACTCAGTCAGGATATAACAAAAGAGTACAACAACATGGCGACAACAGACGGTGATATAGACGATCGTAGAAAGCTCACCCAGGAGATGGTGGATAAGTGGTTGGTTGAACGTCAGGAGCTGATGGTGACCTATTGCCAGCTGGCTGGCCTTGAAGCCTACCCACCGGAAAAGCCGGTAAAGCAACTGCTGCGGGACTTTTGTCAGCTACTGGTTGACTATATCGCATTCGGTCACTTTGAGGTTTATGATCGTATTACTTCGGGTGCTGAGCGGCGCAGTGATGTTGTGGAAGTGGCGAACAGGGTCTATCCACGGATTTCTGAGGTGACGGAGGTAGCTGTCGCCTTCAATGATAAATATGATACATCGGATCATGCTCAGCCACTGGATCACCTGGATGATGATTTATCAAATCTGGGCGAAGAGTTGGCCACTCGGATTGAGATGGAGGATCAGCTCGTTTCAGCGTTGATCCGCTGATTGTAGAGGTAACCGGCATTGGACTGTTCATTCATATTTCAGGCGACGATTTCCCATTCATATCTGCAGTCAGTCTGTGCAGATCGATGGGTCTGCTGAGTTATCATGCCCATAGGGAAGCTCTTCAACTGGCGGCCGGAGATTGAGGAGTTTTCTGCGCCTCTGCGTCAGAAGCAGCCATTTAAGCTACTCTTCAGCAAGTTTCCTAGGGGCATAGATAATGCCCGTATCGATGTCGTACTCAGTTTGGAGTTTACACAAAAAGTACACCTGATGGTGAGACGTGACCTGCTTCATGATGTCACCAAAAACTACTGGGGTGAGGCGCCCTCGGCAACGGACAATGAAGATGTACAGGCGGTGGGGGACAGCTACATCGGTATGATGGAAGTGGCAGTGGATCGTGCGCGCAAGGGATCCGGTTTCGAGGTGATTCAGCTGTTACAATTTTCTGTACTGAAATTTCTTCTTCAGGTAATTGATGATGAGTTACGGGATCTGCGTAATAGACTTCAGAAAGAGCGCAATCGGGCCACTCAACAATCAAATGCGTTGTCGATGCAGCTGCATGAGCGACTGGTTATTCTGGCCAAAGAGGAGCCGTCGATAAAGTACCGGCTGAGTCGGCGGTTATTTCGTGAATTACTGAAATTGGAGATGGTTCGTCTCGGTAAGCTGCGCAAATCTGTCCTTGGTCTCACATGGCCCGTCCCTAAAATCATCCTCTTTAATCCGATCCTCCAACTATCATCGCTCGAAGCCGATGAGCAGTTGATGAAGCACTACCCACTGGCCTGTACCAGTAGTGACGATGGCAGGGGGTTTGATGCTATCAACCGTCTGATGGTGGGGCTTTTTTCCGATTTCTTGCCCGCCTGGACCTGGCCACTGGAGGAGCCAGAGGAGTGGGTAGATCAGGGGGATGATGCCGGTTCTACGACGATTCTTTATCGCAATGAATCGGGAGGTATAGTTACGCAGATTGATATCGGCCTGTTGTTAGGTCGCTCACTACAGAAGGAAGAGTACCGTAAAGGGCTGAATTCCTGGTTCGATGTGCCGGAGAATATCGACCGCTTTATCTACTCGGTTAAGTCGAGTGCTTTTGATGTCGCCGGGGGCTGTAACCCTGCTAAGCGAACTTATTGGAAAAGCCCCCGGTGGCCGCGTTTTCACGGCCAGCTGACTAAGCGCTTGCTGAAGCAGTTGAAAAGCAGTGGTCTGGATCTACAGATACTCGCATCCCACGCCGCCCCCGAAGTGTATAAGGAACTCAAGGGTTGCCTGCCGGTTAGATTGGTTTGCCAGTATCTGGCCGGCGATATCAAGAAGTCGGCGTTGCAGCGTAAACTATCGGGTATGCCGGGGGTAAGCAACCCCGAGCAGATGCTGAAAATCCTGGATCGGGATCAGGGTGCTATACGCAATATGCCACCGGCGACACGGCGGCGAAGGCTCTTCAGCTTTATTCGTCACTTCGCCATTTTTCGGCGTGATCTAAAGCTGGCTCACCAGGCTTTCTCCGCCATGAGTCGCATTCGTCTTCTTTCCCGGCAGGAAGATATTGAGCTCTCCCGGAGTAACGGTACGCTACAGGAGATGCTGTTGCGTGGAGAGCTGCAGACCGGAGAGCATAAGATACGCAACCATGTGATCGTCAAAGCGGATGTACGGGGCTCAACGGTTATGACCAACGAGTTGAGGCAACGTGGCCTCAACCCGGCATCCCACTTCAGCCTCAACTTCTTTGAGCCGATTACCCGGCTGCTTAGAGGGTATGGTGCGCAAAAAGTTTTTGTTGAGGGTGATGCCGTCATTCTCAGTATCTGCGAATATCAGGATACCCCCTATCAGTGGCTCTGTGTCTCCCATGCCTGTGGGCTGGCGAGAAATATGCTGAAAGTGGTGGAGGCGCAGAATTTCAAGAATCGGGAGTATGGATTGCCGGAGCTGGAGTTGGGGCTGGGTATCTGTTTCAGTGATGAAGAGCCGACCTTCCTTCATGACGAAGATCGTAAAATCATGATCTCCCCCGCTATCAATCGGGCTGATCAGCTCTCCTCCTGCTCTGCAGCGATCAGGAATACCCGCTACGGCAGGGAACTTGGGCAAGGGGTAAAGGTGATGGTACCGCTGGATAGTGGTGCTCTGGATAAGGTCAGCTCAGACAAGCTGGTGCGTTACAACGTCAATGGCATAGAGCTCGACATATCCGCCTACTACAAACTTAAGTCAGAACTCGCTCTGCGTACGGTCGCGTCAGATAAGTTGGACGATGGTGAACTCTTTATGGTGGGGCGTTATCCCGATCTTGATGGGAAAATGCATACCCTGGTGCTGAAGGAGTCACCGGTTACCGTATGGGATGGTTATGAACCGGGGGAAGATGAGTCTCTCAGACGCAGTTACTATCAGGTGATTACAGACAAAAAGAGTCGGACTGAAGCGATTGAGCGAGCGGCAGCAAGAGCCCCGCTTCTGTAGAGGAATATGCAACTTCTCAGAAAGTCCGTGCCATAGGGGGTGCAATAACCCCTTTTCAGGAGACGTAGTTAATAGATCCCTGTACGCTCACAGCAGCATCCCTGCTGCTGTACTCCTGATGCACCCACCTGAAAGTTATCCATCTGCACTGAGCTATTGAGAAGTTACGAATCAGTGGCGCTACAGTTACTGCATGGCAGAACCGTCCCTGGCGGCGTTTGCCAGGGCAATCTTTGCTATGTGTGATTGCGGGTAGACCCAGGGCATTCGCTGGGAGAGCGGCGTTGCTTCTCTACCCAGGCGCTGATCATAAATCACTGCGTAGCTGAGCACTCGCTGGGTGTAGCGTCTGGTTTCGCGAAACGGAATGGTCTCCACCCAAAGGTCAGGCGCAACCGCTGTTTCCGGTAGCCAGGTACGTACCGGTGGGGACCCGCGTTATAAGGCGGCCGTTGCCAATACCTGATTCCCTCCAAGTTGCTTGTAGACACGGCTGAGGTAGGCAGTTCCCAGTGTGATGTTGGTATCCGGGTTGAGTAGATCGCGCTTTTTTGGCGGGCGTGGTTGCTCTTTTTTGCGATAAAACGGGCGGTCTTCGGCATCAGCTGCATCAGGCCAAGGGCACCGGCAGGGGAGCGTGCATCCTGAGAGAAGGCGCTCTCCTGGCGTATTACCGCGAACACCCAGGCGTTATCCAGTTGCCGGTTAATCGCCTCGGTGGAGATTTTATCTTTGTGCTCCAGCGGGAAGCGCAGCTCCAGGTCGTCCCAATAACCGGTGGGTGCGAGAGTAAAGATGGCACGGTCGTGCCAACCCCAGCTCTGGGCTAGCTTTGATACCAGCTGCAACTCCTCGTTAGACATCCCTTTTATTACCAGATTCCACTCCCTGCGGGCATCGAGAAAGCGGTTAAGAGAGAAGAGTTCGTGGGCTCTTCTGGTCCCTGGCAGTTGAGCTGTACGGTCAAGTTTCTGATGATCCAAGTTCAGTGGAATAGGGTTAAAGCGATAGGGCTCCCCTGTTTTATCGGCGGCCAGAAAGCCGTAATAGCTTCGCTCTACCGACAGTGCCTGAAATAGCATCATCGCTTCCTGCTGTCGTCCCTCGGCTTCCATCGCTCTGGCTCGCCAGTAGCGCCAGCGATCTGATTGCTTAAGTTTCTCTGGCAGCGCCTCTATCCAGGAGAGAACAAGCGGCCACCTCTGTTGTTTGAGGCCGGTACGAATTCTACTTGTCAGAAAGCGTTCATCGGATGCTTTGGGCGTAAACCCATTGAGCATCGGGATAACGGCGGGATGGTTGTTGCGTGTTAATGAGAGCAGCAGTGCCCGCTCCCCCTGATAGCGCTGCTCCTTGTTGAATGGGTAGTTTGAGAGCAGCCATGGCCAGGCGCTGAGGGCACCCATTTGATCTCTCCTCGCCAGACGCTTGAAACCCTGCAGTAGTATCTTCTCGCGCCGAGATGAGGTTTGGCGGAAGGCGCGTTTATCAATAATAGTCTGAGGTTTTTTGTACACCTTAAGCCAGAGTTCAAGCTCTTTTCTATCGTTTGTCGGCAGGTAGCGTTTGAGATAATTTGCGAGGGTGATTTCGCCCGCAGCCATGGCCAGCTCGGCTCTTTGCCATGTCAGTTCTGTTGTCAGTCTTCCCGCTTTACGCCAACGCTCAAACGCTGGATTACAGGCATCGGGCTGTGATTTTCCACTGAGCCAGAGAGCGGGTGTTTTGGAGAAAGCTTTTTTGGTACGGCCGGTGTCGTGCAGTGCGAGGAGCTGGAGGCAATCATAGTGGCTGCCCATACCGGGGCGGTAAAATGTCAGATAGCTCCACCACTGTTTGCGTTTCGCCAGATCGGATAGCCAGATGCGCCGCATTCTCGGTGCAAGAGGTGTCTCTTTATAGCGGACAAGAAACTGCTCGATCTTGTGGCTTTTGAGTTTGCTCCGTTGCTGTGAAAGCTCCTGAAACTCCAGATAGGGGTAGAGCGGATAGTCGATCAGCTGGGATTTTAGCGCCTGATAGCGCCCGGGCGCATTTTTTTTTCAGTGCCTTTTCAGCCTTCAAGAAAAAGGCTTTGGTTGGTAGAGAGGGGGGCAATTCCTACTGCAGTATTGGGGAGAAAAAGTGCCGTCACCAGCAGGGTGAGCATTAGGTGTAAGCGTCGTGTGTCGGTGAGATCCATGGCGCGTATGCTGCTCCTGAGATTGTTGCTGTATGGCTCAATAGCTGGTTGAGCCTTATCTGTTTAATACTAGCCCTCGCTCAGAAAAGTACAAGCGGGGAAAACCCTGAACTTTACAGCAGTCTATCCATTGCCTGGAAGAGATGATTCCGGGATGATAGCAACCATGAAGAGTCTCCTGGAACAGTTATCACCAAGACCGGACAGTGCCAAGCTGCAGCAGCTATTGATCGATGTGGCAGAGCAGGAAATTCTTCCCCGCTACCATCATGCGGTGGCCCGTAATAAACCGGACGGAACTTTGGTGACCGATGCGGATATTGAGGTTCAACGTTGTCTACGGGAGTGGCTGTCTGAGCGCTGGCCGGAGATCCCGCTGTTGGGTGAGGAGATGACGGAGGAGGAGCAGCGCAGGATGATGGAGAGTGCCTGCTTCTGGTGTCTGGATCCACTGGATGGAACCACTAACTTTAGTACAGGAATTCCCTATTTTGCCATCTCACTCGCCCTGGTGATGAACCACAGGCCGGTACTGGGGTTGGTCTATGACCCGATTCGTAAAGAGAGTTTTCGTGCTGAACAAGGGGTGGGTGCCTGGCTCAATGACCGGCAGCTTACCCTTGAAGGCTCTACCGAGATGCTCAAGGAGGGGGTCGCTGTGATCGACTTTAAGCGGCTGTCACCACTACTGATTACCCGCTTGGCACAACAGCCTCCCTACCGCTCTCATCGCAGCTTTGGCGCAGTCGCCCTGGAGTGGAGTTGGATGGCGGCAGGGCGCGGCCACCTCTATCTTCACGGTGGCCAGCGGCCCTGGGATTATGCGGCTGGCTGCCTGATTTTTTCCGAGGCGGGAGGTATCCTTGCCGATGGCATGATAGCGGGAGGGAGTCCTATGAGCCTGCAGTCGCGGGCAGCAATAGGGGCGGCAAACCCGCAGCTCTATGGCCAGTGGCGGGAGTGGCTTGAAGAGGCTGGATTTGAGGGCTGAAAGATAGCCTATTTGAGGAGTAGATATTATGAGTGACAGCAACGAACAGTTAGATATGGAGTTGAGCAGCGGTGTTGCCGCCTTTGAGGGGAAGCACTTTGCTACGGCGGTAAAACTGCTTTCACCCTTGGCGGATCAGGGCGATACTCAAGCGATGTATCGTGTCGCCATCATGGCCCAAAACGGTCTGGGAATGACGGCTAATGAGATGCTCGCCTACAAGTATATGAAGGGGGCGGCAGAGGCGGGGTTTGCCCTCGCTCAGCACGGGCTTGGCTTTATGTATATGCAGGGCGAATGTATCGCTAAAAATGGTGAGAAAGCGGTTGAGTGGTTTAAAAAGGCGGCTGATCAGGGAATGGCGGGCTCTCAGACCACCTTGGCGATGATGTATGAGACAGGTGAAGGCGTTGAGCAGGACCTGGAAGAGGCCAATCGCTGGTACCGGCTGGCCGGATTTGATGAGAAGTGAGTCTGGGGCAATCAATAATCCAAAAGCCAACCCTCAGTCTACCTTTCATGTAGAGGCCTCTCACTCATTAAGGATGCTGCTACAATATTTACAGTAGATGGCATCCTCATCGTGTCCCTCTTTCATGCAGTTGGGGCAGGCCTGGGTAGTCGGTGTCTTGCCGTGGCGCTTAACCACCTCCACCGCAAATATGCCGATGGGTATGATGATCATGCTGTAGCCTAACAGCATGGCGGCTGAGGCGAGGATCTGCCCCGGCAGGGTATGGGGAGCCAGATCGCCGTAGCCGACGGTGGTGAGGGTGACAATGGCCCAGTAGAAGCCAGCGGGAATACTGTCGAACCCCCCCTCTTTTCCCTCAATGACATACATCAGTGTGCCGAGGATAAGTGCCATCGCCAGTACCGTCATCAGAAACACGGTGATCTTGTGGCGTGTTGCTCTCAATGCATGCATCAGCACCATCACTTCACTGAGATAGCGCGCCATCTTGAAGATACGGAAAACTCTCAGTAGACGAACGGCTCTGATCACCATCAGCGACTGGCTGCCGACAAAGATCAGGCTCAGATAGGTGGGGAGTATGGCAAGGAGGTCGACCACACCAAAAAAACTTTTAGCGTAGTGCCAGGGGCTTCTCACCGACCAGAGTCGCAGTAGGTATTCGGCAGTAAAAAGCAGGGTCAGGGTCCACTCTATGATGTGAAGTATATCGCTGTACTGTCGCTTTATATCTTCCACACTGTCGAGCATCACCGCGATAACCGCAATGACTATGGCAACCAGTAGGGCGGCATCAAATATTTTTCCGGCATAGGTATCCGCTTCGAAAATAATCGCATGCATTTGGCGCCGTAGTGGATTGCGTCGGTATGCTTGGTGTGCTTCTTGTGACATCTATTTTTCGACCGCTGCACTTCCTTGCTTTTCTATCATTATAGACCGTTGTCAGATAATACCTATTTCTGCGGTTGACTGCTTTATGGTGCGTCTAACACTATGGACAATAAGGATAATTTCTGTGAGCAGGTATGCCCATTTATCACTGGGCTCAGTGGCATAAAAAAAGCACCCCGGAGTTCTGGGGTGCCTCTATTTTGCTAGAAACGAACGGGTTCGCTCCTCAGTGTCCCTGGCGCAGTATGGTTACACTTAAGCGATATGCTTTGTCTTGATCGGGTTCTTTATGGTCTCCTCTGTTTTCTCTGGTGAGGTGTAGAGGTTGGGTACAAATGTCTGCTCTTGCATCGGTGGACGGATATAGCCGACATCACTCTGGCGGGGTGGCAGGGTGATGTGCTCTGGTGTGACATCCTCGTAGGGGATCACGCTCAGTAGGTGGCGTATGCTGTTGAGGCGGGCGTGTTTCTTGATATCGGCATCTACCACGTACCATGGCGCCTGCTTGATGTCGGTATAGGCGAACATCTGATCCTTAGCCTTTGAGTATTCGAGCCAGCGTTTGCGTGACTCCAGATCCATGGGGCTCAGTTTCCACCGTTTAAGGGGGTTGGTGAGGCGGCTCTGGAAGCGGCGCTCCTGCTCCTCATCACTCACTGAGAACCAGTACTTGATGACGATGATGCCGTTGCGTACCAGCATACGCTCAAACTCGGGGCAGCTTCTGAGAAACTCTTGGTACTCATCATCGCTACAGAAACCCATTACCCGCTCGACTCCGGCGCGGTTGTACCAGCTGCGGTCAAATAGCACCATCTCTCCAGCTGCTGGTAGATGAGGAACGTAACGCTGGAAATACCACTGGCTGGTCTCCCTTTCGGTTGGTGTAGCCAAGGCTACCACTGGGCAGACCCGTGGGCTGAGATACTGGGTGATACGTTTGATTACGCCGCCTTTACCTGCTGCGTCTCGGCCTTCAAAGACAACGACTACTCGTAACCCTTTGTATTTTATCCACTCTTGAAGTTTTACCAGCTCAATCTGGAGCTCATGCAACTCCTGCTCGTAAAGGTCGTTGGGTATTTTGTAGGGCTTAACTTTTTTTCCAGCCCCTTTTTTACTCTTGCCCTTCTTGTTTTCACTCATCGCATGACTCTCATAATAAAAGCTTCCAGAATATTCTTTCGATGGTAGGCTTGCAATATCTACAGATGATCTATCTCAATGATC
>MOXH01000076.1_pt1 | contig 16039 bp, 20 predicted proteins | sample 1471181 | NCBI WGS metagenome assembly MOXH01 (sample SAMN05806436, study PRJNA327811) | mollusc metagenome | isolation source: Phylotype A (SB4) bacterial symbionts from gill | host: Thyasira cf. gouldii | place: Canada: Bonne Bay, Newfoundland | collected 2010-05-07
TTGGCCCACCGCTCATCCTATCTACTCATCCGAGTTATTCCAAGCGCGGAACCGCTGCGCGATCAGGGCAGGCCGGTCGGCCTGCTCGATGCCCGTGGTGCCCGTAGCCAGGCGCAGGCTCGCCAGCGCGGTCGCGTACTGCAGGCGCGCCGCAATCGCTTTCGCGTGGGACCGGGCCAAACGGTCCTGCATCAGCGTATATTCGCTGTTGGCCGCCTCGCCGAGACCGGCCTTGCGCCGGGCCTCCTTGACCAACGTAAGGTAGAGTTTCACTGCGGCCGTCGCCTGCTCACTGTCACGCCGTGCGCTGTGCAATAGCGCCAGGGCATCGCGCACCTCGGTGTGAACCTGTCGTTCGCGCTGCTGCAACTGCAGGCGCAACTCCTCCAGGGTTGCCTGCTTCTGTGCTACTCCACCCGCTGCAGTGCGCTGTCCCAGGCTTTGCTCGTAGCGCAGCATGACGTGCTCGAGATCCACGCTGAGATCCACCTTGGGGCGCAATTGATCGCGCGCAGCCAGCAGCCTGATGTCCTGGGCCTTCAAGCGTTGTTTCAGGGCCACCAGATCGGGGCGCCGTTCCAGGGCCATGCGTGTAAACGATGCATCGTCGGCAGGTGCTGGTTCCCGCAATGCACCCAGCCGCGGCAGCTGCCCGGTCACCTGCGGTTCAAACGTGGCACTACCCAATGCTGCCGCGAGTTGCCGGCGTGCGCTCTGCAGTTCGCTCGACGCCTGGCTGATCTCAAGGTGGCGCAACATCAGGTCGGCGCGAGCCTGGTCATGGACTGCGGGCGGAGATTCACCCTGCTCGACCAACTGCTGCAGCGAGGTAACGAAGGCCGCTGCCGGGACCTCGGCGCGCTCCAGCACGCTGAGCCGCTCCGTGGCAGCCAGGGCTTTCCAGTATGCAATCACCGCAGATGTCAGAACCTGTGCAGCAGCATACCGTCCCTCGGCCCGGACCGCCTCCACCAGACCTGCAGCGGCATTGCTGTCCGCCGTCACCACCTGTTTTCCGGCGCCGCGCATCAATGGAATATTCAGGTTGACCATCGGCCGGGATACCGTCTGGAATGCGGCCTCCTCTACATCGTCGTCACTCGAGTAAAGCGCGACACCGGGCCCGATGCTCACGCCGTTCTGGAATTTCTTGCGCACCCCCATCTGGGTCGTCCAGTAGCGGCTCAGCGTGCTGCCAGTCGTCAGCAGGTCACCCCTGGCCACGGGGACGTAGCGCCGCTCCAGGCCTGCGTTAGCATAGACACCCCAGTCGAACTGGCCATCCGCCTGGTCGTGCAGCGCTTCGGCGTGCAGCACCTGCTGCCTGCCGATCTGCAGCTGGGGGTTTTCCAGCAACACCTGCTGCACCACGTCGTCAAGAACGAGTCCCGCTTGTTGCGCGTGCAGCCATCCCGGAACAATCATGATCAAAGCCAACAGCAAACCCCGGCCGGTCTTCAGACTCATCGCTTGCTTATACGCTGTATCCTGCATGTTCATTTCTCCGCCACTCGTTATTACGACCCGTGCTGGGGGGTATTCGAAGCCGACCCTGTCGGATCTTCCACCAGCCTACCATCCTCCATGCGAACCACGCGATCAGCAAAAGGAAACAGGCGCTGATCATGGCTGATGATCATAACACTGGCCCCCTCGTCTATCGCCCGTTGCTTGAGCAACTCCATCACCACCAGGCCCGCCTCGCGATCGAGCGATGCTGTGGGCTCGTCGGCCAAGATCAGCCGGGGTGATTGATCAACGCCCTGGCAATGGCGACGCGTTGCTTCTGGCCGGTTGAAAGCGTCGCGGGACAACTGTGTTCACAACCGGCCAGCTGCAGTGCATCGAGCATCTGCAATGGTTTCTCGCGATAGGTCCGACGATTGTGGCGGCGTGGAAACAGACGCATGGCTAGGCGCAGCGTCTGTCCGGCGGTCAGGGCATCGAACAGGTTGTGATCCTGGAAAATGAAGCCGATCTGTTTACGGATCTGGGTCTGTCCCGAAGCACCCAGGCCGCGGAGTTGCCTCCCGAAGACTTCAATACTGCCCTCCTGCAGAGAGCGCAGGGCGCCGATGAGCGTCAACAGAGTCGTCTTGCCCGAGCCGGACGGGCCGGTCAGGATAATGACCTCGCAGGTAACAGGTCCAGATCACAATCAAACAGCACCTGCTTGCTCGCACGACCACTGCCGAATGAGAAATTCACGCTCCGAACCCGGATCCCGGCTTCATCCCTATTGTTCAAACTACCTGCCCCCTTGGCCGCCACAGCATAAAACGGATGGCCACGCGATACGATGACATCTCTTTGGATTGTCAGAACAACCGCTGATCACATCACATCAAATCATATCTGCTCACCCTCAATAATACCATGAATTGACTGGACTTCTGCCGCAACAAGGGCGGTACTTGTGGTGCAGGGACGGCACTGTACAGAATGATCCGGGTAAAAGAACCGCCAAAACCGATCACAGCAGACATTACCAGCAAGGCCAGCAGGTTAAGATCGATGCCGTTACTGGCCAATATGCCCTCAATCCCGAAGATCTGGAATACCACGCTGATCAGGATCAGAATGGCGGCATTGGCGGGAGAAGAGGGTCAGGTCTCCCATTGCACATTGGGAGAAGAGGGTCAGGTCTCCCATTGCACATTGTGTAATTCAATTTCTGACTGCTTGATGGCACAACTCACCGTCATGCGCCCAACACAGAAATAGTCCGCAATCGCTTGCATGCTGTAGGCACCTGTACGGTAAGCATACGCCATCGCTTTTTTACGCTTTCTTCTAGACCCCTTTCTTCGGTGATCACGCCCGCTCGTGGCCCACCGGATTTCTGTCTGGAGCTGGATCAGAGTCAGGCGTGGGCTGATGATGAGGGTGATCCGGTTGCGGAATTCGAGTATGACCAGACGGTGAGCGGGTAGCTGGCTTATCCGTCATGAGTATGCAAAATCTGCAGGTCACTTTGGGACCTGTAGGGTATCTCTTGTGCTGCTTACCCCTGTCAGCGGGGTATAGAAGCGCCCAGCCCCATGCTCTTGCTCTCTGCCTGTGTATTCGGTGTGTTCACAGCATTACTACCGCCAGAGTTTGGTGTGTCAGGGCGTGAATGCCCCTTCTTGTGACAGGGAAATCGATTGACTTTGTGGGTTGAAATTCCTATCCTTTAACACTGCCACACAGCACCCCTTAGGCCACCTTCCGGGCTTTAACTTCCAGGTGCACGCCCTCCTGCTCTTGGATATAACCGATCACCGCAAACAGGTTACTCGCCTGGGGATTCCCTTTCGGACCGAACATGCGCATGAGACTCTTGCTCGATTTATCGAAGACCCGAGACAACTCCTCGAATCCGATCGTCGCGTTGATATAGTCACGCAGCACCGCCTTACCGGTATCGACATCACCGGCGAGCAGGCACTCGACCCCTTCTTGCAGCAGGGCCTTGCGAAACGCGGGATCCCGCTGGGCGCGTGCCTGAATGGTGTCCTTAAAATCTTTTGTCAGAGCCATCGTTATACCTCTTGCTGTTTCCGGCGCTTGTAGTCGCGCCAGTTAGTTTTCGCGGCAGCAATATCTGCGTCCTGGCGCTTCTTGGTACCACCCGCGAGCAATATCACCAATCGGTCCCCATCCTTGCCAAAGTAAACCCGATAGCCAGGACCGAAATCAATCCGGAACTCATAGACGCCGGCACCCACACCTTTCACATTTGAGAAGTTACCTTGCTCCATCCGATGGGTCGCTGTAGCCATCTTGACCGCAGCGGCCACATTCAGGCGATCGAACCATTTGGTATAGGGACTGTTTCCCTCAGCATCGAGGTATTCTCTAACCTCTTTCATACGCGCCTAATAGTAGCATATATGTTACTTTTAACAATGCCCACACAACGATATATTTTTGGATAACCGTTGCTTTCGAAAGATGAGCTGATCTTTGATGAAGGTGAGTTAGGACCCGGTGAGAGTCTGCGCCTTCAATTTGAAACCATCAACCACAACAACCTATGGGGCCAGTTTCTTTCATGTACACCCGCATACCCGCACCATTACCCCGCTATCAGATTGGGCTCAGCAAAACTGCAGATAAGGGGGTGCCGCTGACAGTGGCGTTACCGGCTCCAAAGCCAGTCAATCGCATGTCACGCTAAATTTGATATCGACTTCCGCTGCCAGACGGCGGTAGTGTTTTCACACAACCTCGGTCGGTGACTGCCGTTTACCATCATAACCTAAACACCCGATTTCAGTATTGAACAGCCATACAAACAAGGCGGTCCGATCAGCCGATTGAGCCGATAGCACCAATTTGACGGCATAAACTAAATATCTCATAGGGAGAGTGAGGATAGCTGTTCAACTCCTACAAAAAAACGTTAGGTTGATAGCCAGTATAAAGCTGACACTGAATACCAATTTTCCGGCCTAAAAAGCTGACAATTAAACTGCACCGTTCCCCTGTATATTGCGCTAACTCAATCCTTCTGACCTATTGCAGGCTCATCCCCTTCAGCCATAGCTGCCGCAATCTGCCGTATAGGCAAGAACATGGCGATAGGTTCCGGCCGGTCACCCAGTGCACCACTGACCAACTCGACTGTCTTGAATCCCAGCCCAGAATAGAAGTCTACAGCTTCCGGTTTTGCATCCACCACCACACCGGTACAACCGACCCGGTCTCGCATCTCTAAGGCAAGCTCAAGCATAGCCCGTAGCAACAGCCGACCAATGCCATGACCCTGGAAGCGTTCATCCACCGCCAGCCTGGCAACGCGGAGAATTGGCAGGGGATAAGCTGGCAAGCGGCTGCGCAGGAGCTTCGGTAATTCCTCCGCCATCATTTCACCACTGGAAACCGTTATAAAACCAGTAATGCCGCCAGCCTGAATAGCTACATAGGTGGTACCTATGTGGTGACGAAACTGGTTCTGCCCTGCGTAGCGCTGAAAGAAGCGGTCAAGTTCAATATTTCCACTACGGAATCCAGAGCGGTCACCATTGGATTCCAGGCGGCGTATGCGTATCTCCTCTTCTGCACTAATCACGAAACAGTGCCCTTAGGAACTCTGTTGGCTGGCTCTCCTGGGCTATACGATCGGCAACCTCTTCCATCGCCTCGCCGGTCAACACCAGCCGTGAAGAGATGATGAGGTCCTCGGGGATCTCACGCAACGCCTGCAGGTGATGTTGCAGTGCCTCCTCGATCAGGTAGGCCTTCTTCACACCGTGGCTCTTCGTATAGGCCTCTACCTGGGCCTTGGTCTCTTCGGAAATATAAGCAGAAACCTGTGTACTTGTAGACATAATCATACTCCCTCTACAATTTTGTAGATTTATGTAGATTTATGTAGAGAATAGCACGGAACTGCGGGATAAGGAGAAACTGAGAAAGGAGGAAGAGAAGAAGAGAAGAAGAGAAGAGGGTCAGGTCTCCCATTGCACTCGCCAGCTACCCCCCTCACCATCCAGCCACCACTGCGTACTCTGCACGAAAATTAATAGAGCCAAAATTGAGAGTGCAGAAGTGCACTGAATGCCCCTAAAAACCAAAAAGTATTTAGAACACCCCCTATTAGTAGTATAAAAGGGTAGATACACAGAGTATGTAGAAGGGCGCGAAGCTTGGTATAACCACTTGGAATCCGGTATGAGCCACTATAGACAAGATGATATTTTAACCATGCAGTATGTCATGGACTTTCAGTGTAGCGGTGACAAATGCCCTGACAACTGCTGCCACCATTGGCAGATTGTTGTTGAGAAAGATATCTATCAAGCCCTGAAAAAACTCTATCAAGGGGTTCCCGGTGGTCGTAAACGTTTTCAGAGCGGTCTCAAGAAGAACAAGGAGGCTCAATCAGATCGCCACTACTCTTCACTAAAGATGAAGCCCGACAAAAACTGCTCATTCCTCAATCCCGGTGGACTATGTGATATTCATAAACGCTTCGGCGGCAATCGTCTTGGGTGGGTATGCAAAAGCTACCCAAGAGAATTGACGGAAAACTTCGGTCAAACCGAGATGGCACTCAGCATCTCTTGTCCGGAGGTAGCAAAAACCTGCCTGCTTCAGGAGGGAGCATTCGAGATCACAAAAGCACCCCGGCGCATCATAGAGAGTATTGAAGATTTCCACGTCACGCTGCCTGACAACCCGGATAACCCCCCCTATGTTCAGCTCCGCAATGAGATTAAAGAGGTGCTCTTCATGCTGGCTAACACCAGCCAATATCCTGTAGCGGCCAGACTCTTTCTGATGCTTCATTTTGCCCAGCAAGTAAGCGGCTATTTCAACAAAAAGGCGACATCTGACTGTACAGGGCAACTGATAGAAGAGATTAACCAGATTGCAGACCCCGACACCCACCAGGGACTGGTTAAAAAATTCTATGACCGGATACCCGATTACACCTTATCAACCGGCACGCCATTGGCAATACTGCTTTTTAGAACTGACAATAAAAATTCCTTTGGTCAGTTCTGCGGCACTATTTTTTCCCAATATGGCCTTGAGATTAGCTGTGTTCCAGAATCGGCAACCTCTAAGGAGTTCAATGGGCTGATTGAGCGCTTTATTCAGAGTAGGGGCATCCTGGAAGAGCACTATGCTCAACGATTTGAGATGTATCTTGAGCGGTTATTGATCTACCGGACCGGTAGTGACTACTACATCACTTCACCATCACTACTGGAATATGCACGCAATTTGCAGGTCTATATCACCATAATAAAGTTCCTCTTCATACTCCACCCGGAGACTCAGGAGGTGGTTAATCAGCTCTCTGAAGGGAGAGAGGATAAAGCACAAACAGAAAACCTTGATAAAGCGATAGTCCATGTTGTCTATCAGGTATCACGGGGCTTTGACCACTGGAGTAACAGAGGCCTGGAGCTTCTCTCCAGAGCGCTGGATGACGGTCAACTCAATGAGTTCGAACAGATAGTGACACTGGCGCGCTCCTGACACCTGCCCCCTATAGACTGCACCCAGCCGCCACTAGCCCAAACTATGAAGTGACTATTAAGCATCAGCGATCACTCTCATTGTAGGAACTCCGCCCTCGGCGATAGGGTGTTGCAGGGAGTGTGCGACGTTCATCGCGGCGCGGTCGCCATAAAATGTGCTTCATTAAAGGAGGGGGAGCTTCTACAATCACCTATTTTCGTATCTGAAGTTGAATAGTTACAAGGCTATTTTTTTACCAGGGGCCAACTGAATAGTTACTTGAATGGTTACAATCAATACACAGTTAAGCACCCCTTTGCACTCCTCTGCGCCCACTTTATTCGATATTCCATAAAACCGATGCAGCTGATAAACCAACCCGCTTTTCTCCTCACCCGACAGTGGCGTGATACTCCGGTTGGTATTGAGCTCGAACTCTGGGCCACTAGTGAAAAAGGTACCCTGCGTCTGGTCATACCCGGCCAGCAGGCGATCTGCTTTGTTGAGCGCCTTAACAGCATGGATGCTGGCAACATCCATCTCCAGAGAAAACCCCTCGAACTCCGTAGCCTTGCAGATGAGCCTGTGGACGGCCTCTACTTTCAGCAGCAGCGGCAACTGCTGCAACTACGTGAGCGTGCCGCTAACCAGGGTGTCATGCTGCTGGAGTCCGATATCAAACCGGCTGATCGCTACCTGATGGAGCGTTTCATTACGGCACCGATGCAGATCAGTGGCGAGGCAAAAGTGAAAGCCGGTTACCTGGAGCTGCGCTCGCCACAGATCAAACAGGGGGAGTACCTCCCCGACTTCAGCTTTATCAGTCTTGATATAGAGACCGATGGTATTGATGGAGAGATCCTCTCCATCGCCTTCTGCGGCCAGGGTCATGAAGAGATATTGATGCAGGGAGAGGGGAAGCACTGGCCCTGCGACCTCCCTGTGCACTGGTTCACTAGTGAAGCATTACTGTTACGGGGTTTTATTAAACGATTTCAGCAGCTCGACCCCGATCTAATTCTTGGCTGGAACCTGATCAACTTCGATCTCAACATCCTCGACCAGCACTGCCGCCGACACCGTATACCTTTCGCCATCGGACGCGCTAATAGCACCGCCGCCGTGCTGCAACCCCACCAACCGGGGCAGCCACGCATCGCCAGTATTCCGGGACGGGTGGCACTGGATGGTATCGATAACCTACGCGCCGCCTTCTGGTCATTTGAGAGTTTCGCTCTGGGAGATGTGGCCGCAGAGCTTTTAGGCCGAAAAAAGCTGATCGAGAGCAGCGGCGACGAGAAGATTGCAGAGATTCGCCGCCTCTACCGCGAAGACCGCCCCGCCCTCGCCGCCTATAACCTGGAGGATTGTCGTCTGGTGGAGGCTATCTTCGAAAAAACTGACCTGCTTAACTTCATCACCCAGCGCAGTGTTATGACCGGCCTGCCCCTGGGTCGACAGGGGGGCTCGGTTGCCGCCTTTGACAACCTTTACCTTCCACGACTTCACCGGGCGGGAGCCGTCGCCCACGATATCGGTGCCATTAAACACAACATCTCCAGCCCCGGTGGCTACGTGATGAATTCCCAGCCCGGACTTTACGATAATGTACTGGTTCTCGACTTCAAGAGCCTCTACCCCAGCATTATTCGCACCTTCCATATCGACCCACTGGGGATGGTGCGCCCTGGCGATAATCCTGTACCCGGCTTTCTCGAAGCACAGTTCTCACGCAGTGAAGGGATACTGCCCGGCATCATCAGCGACCTCTGGAAAAAGCGTGACCAGGCTAAGCGGGATCACAATAAGCCTCTCTCACAAGCGGTCAAAATCATCATGAACTCTTTTTATGGTGTACTCGGCTCCAGTGGCTGCCGCTTCTTCGATCCGCGTCTGGCCAGCAGTATCACCCGCCGTGGGCATGAGATTATCACCCGCAGCCGTGACTGGCTGGAACACCAGGGCTTCCAGGTGATCTACGGAGATACTGATTCGGTGTTTGTACTCCTTGGCAGCGGTCACTCGGAAGATGAGGCCAAGGAGACGGGAGAGCGGCTCGCCAAAGCACTTAACCTGTGGTGGACGGCAACCCTCAAAGAGGAGTTCCAACTCCCCTGTCAGCTGGAAATAGAGTTTGAAACCCACTTTATACGCTTTCTTATGCCCACTATCCGAGGCTCGGAGACCGGCAGTAAAAAACGCTATGCTGGCTATCTGCGCGATAGCAAAGGGGAGTATCAGATAATCTTCAAAGGATTGGAGAGCGTGCGTAGCGACTGGACACCCTTGGCGCAGATATTCCAGCGTGAACTCTATCGTCGCATCTTCTTCAACGAGCCCTATGAGGCCTATGTCGCTGACACCGCGACACAGTTAAAGGCGGGTGAGCTGGATCATCTACTGGTCTATCGCAAGCGGCTGCGCCGCAAGCTGGACGATTACACCCGAAACGTTCCACCCCATGTACAGGCTGCACGCAAGCTTGGGAAGTCAGGACGTTCAATCCGATACCTGATCACCCTCAATGGACCCGAGCCGATAACCCAGGTAGTCAGTCCGATCGACTATCAACACTACATCGACCGTCAGCTGGAACCGGTGGCAGACGGCATACTGCACTTTGTTAATGACAGCTTTGAGCGCATCACCGCCGATCAGATGAGACTTTTCTGAGCTGTTCACTGCTGAATAGACACAGGAACGACAGAGCGCATAGGAGAGACCCGACGTCTAATCAGACAACCTCCAGCGAATACCCCACACAGGGATCAATGGCGTTGATCAGCCAGCTTGCCTGCTGCCGCAGTTCATCAGTGGAGTTCCCATCGAGAGTCATCAGCCCTTGGGCTAATACTCCCTGAGGATGAAAGTTCCACTCGGTAGGGGCAAGAATTCGATAATCTGCTACCCGTTGATCCACAAGCTCCACCCGATGAACCAAGCGCCCCCTTGCGGCTTCGATCTGGGCAATACCGACATTTGCAACGGGCGACCTATCAGGAAGCGGGCAAGTACCGCCACCTGAATAGCCAAGGCTCTGCCGCAACGTCCCGGTACGCCAGCCAGCTCCACCAACCGCGCCAGCATACGTGGTAATAAGCCACTGCCATGGTCAGCAGAGAGCCGGTTCACCAGAGGGTGCGCTCTCATCCGGGTATAGGAAGAGGTCTCACAGCAGTAACCCTCATGGGTAGGTAGCGCGATAAATGTATCCGCCTCACAGCCGCTCAGCCGCGCCTCCAGCACCTCCTCCGTCAATTCAGGAAGCGCCGTCGAACGTGCAGAACCGACAGCCCCCCACCCTCTGTCAGCTAGCTGCTGAAACAGTTGTGCCGGTATAGATCCACATCCTTTTAGCCAGTCCGACAAGCGCTCGCCCGTCTCCATCTCCAGCCACTCATTAGGCGCTTGCAGGTAGATGGCGTGCTCCAGCAGCTGCTCCAGCTGTCCAATGATATGTTCCAGCTTCTGGCGGTCTGGCTCTGTGGGCTGCTGACCGACACGAAAGGGCTCTCCATCTGGGTAAAGAGCAGCACGAAAGTCCGCAAACAGACCCATGGCAGCGGCCACCGGTGCGGAGTCTGGTGGTTGACCGAGAAAGCCGCTCCAGTCGAGGAGAATACGCCAGATATGCTCTCGCGCAGTCTCGAACCAGACAAGCATCTCTCGCGCCGCCCGCCGCCCGCTATCAGCCTCTATGCCCAGAGCCTGCTCACATGCCTCGACGGCAGCACAGGCCTGAGCAGTACCGCAGACACTATAGAGCAGAGGCAGGGTTCTGATCACCTCATCTACCGCTTTGCCAATAAAAATTTTTGGCGTATGCAGAGGCCGGGTGGAGTGAATAGAGACAGCCCGCTCCCCCTTATCCCATCCGCTTAACCTAATAACAGGCCTCCCTCAACCGCACCATCCATCGCCACTCCCCCGCTCTGCTCAGTCAATATCACACGCTATTCAATCACCCCGGCCATCTGACTAGATTGATGAAATTGTACAGATAACCTACTACAGTATAAGGTGACATTAGAGACTACACAGCCACAATCACGGAAAATCGATGGAAAACTTCTTTATTGGCCGTCAGGCCATACATGACCGTAAGATGCGGGTTTTTGCCTACGAACTGCTCTATCGTGAAACCAGCGAAAACTCCGCCCATATTGAGGATGGTGACCGCGCCTCATCACTGGTCATCCTCAACGCTATCGGTGATATTGGACTTGATCGCCTAGTTGGCAAATCCAAGGCCTTTTTCAACCTGACCAGAAATCTCCTGCTGCAGGAAGCACCGATTCCACTGGATCAATCACAAGTGGTGCTGGAGATTCTTGAAGATATCGAAGTGGACCAAGCGTTTATCGATGGAATACACAACCTCACCGAGGAGAAGTACAGCATCGCCATCGATGATTTTTATTTTGAGGATAAGTGGACACCACTCTACCCCTATATCGATATCGTCAAGATTGAGGTGCCACTGATAGATTGGGAGACCGTAGAAGAGAGGATGAGACCCTTACGTCAATATAACATCAAATTATTGGCGGAAAAGGTAGAAACCCAAGATCAGTACAACCGCCTGTTCGATATGGGATTCGACTACTTCCAAGGCTACTTCTTCTCCAAGCCCGCCATGGTTAAGGGGAAACGACTGGAGGATAATCGGCAAGTTGCCATCAGACTACTGGCCGCACTGAACGATCCCAGAACAACCAACCAAGGACTGGAGCAGTTAATAACCCAGGACGCCACACTTAGTTATAGAATCCTCCATCACCTCAACTCAGCGGCCATGGGAATGCCGCGCAAGGTAGCTTCCATCGGTCAGGCAATCGTCTACCTGGACTTCGCCAGGTTCGATCCTGGGCAAACCTAATTGCCCTCGCCGGTATCGGTATAGTCCCCGATGAGCTTTTCAATACCGCCCTTGTGCGTGCGCACATGTGTCGCAGGCTACTGACTGAAAACAAGCAACCGCACCTCGAAGATACCGGTTTTATGACGGGGCTACTATCAAATATTGGCACCCTCATGGGACAACCGATTCAGAAGGTGCTAAGTAACCTACCCTTGGCCGATGAGGTCTGTGATGCGTTACTCAAGGGAGAAGGCGCGGCAGGAGAAGCCCTCACTTGCACCCTCGCCTACGAGCAAAATGATTGGGAAAATGTACAATTCAAAAATTTTGATAAAAAACAGATTCGCGATATATACCTCAACGCATCAGACGTGGCATTCAAGGAACATGAGGCCCTGTTCGGATAGCGATACACTTCCGGTAACTTCTTTCAATTCATGACCTTCTGCCTTGCTCACAGGAGGCATAACTCTATTTATTCAGGCTTTTTCAGCGTTTCCTCACGGCCAAAAAACGGGCCTTGAGAAAATAAATCCATCCCGTTTTTATTTGAATTTATGGCAGTAATGAAGGTAAAAACAGCCACTTTCTGTAGTATCTTTGGTGATGGGTATATATGGCTGAGACAGCCAGTGTGATATTAAATTATTGCGCAATATCTTGAGGGATTTTATGCATATGGCGTTATACGGTTAGTAGCAGCATTGGGAATTATACTCGTTAAGAGCGGTGGCTGGGGGTATATTATGTGGAAAGCGTATAGCTGCTAGTTATGCAAAAACACTCAACCTAAGCAGAGGTAAACAATGCCAGCAATATCGTTGTTTTATGGAATAATCATATACATGTTTTGCTTTGATGATAAGAAGCATCATCTTCCGCATATACATGCACACTATGGTGAAAAATCGGCAGTCATATTTATTGATGATGGGAAGATTCTTCAAGGCAATTTGCCAAAGAAAAAAAATGAAATTAGTGCAGGCATGGATCGAAATTAATAGAGATGATTTGATGGCTGATTCGCAACTAGCAATAGAAGGTCAGGAGCTATTCAAGATAGATCCACTGAAGTTAGACAATTATGAATAAAGTTATTACAGTAGAGACAAGAGAAAATCATGTGCTATTCGTCAAAATGTCAAGTGGCAAGTCTGGCGAGTTTGATGTGTCGCCATACTTAAACAAAGGGATATTTACAGAATTAAAAAAAGAGAGCTATTTTAGGCAAGTAAAACCTGCTTTTGGCGGCGTTGTCTGGCCTCATGCGCAAGATTTTAGTGCCGATACAATTGAGGTAGAAATGGTAGAAACAAATGCATAACCAGCGGCTGAACCCGACAAACGGCCAGCTAGGGCTTGTCCATCTACAAGTGCTTGTGGGCCTAAATACGCCCTCGCTTTAACGAGTTCTGGTGTATGGCCGTTTTCGGGTTAGCCCTATCCGTTAGACTCAAGAAAGTTTGCAATATGCTAAAATTCAGACAGAGGATTTATATTATGACAAATTCAGCAAATATGATTATAGACCAAGCTCTTGAGCTAAGTGCATCAGAGCGTGCAACTATCGCAGAGAAACTACTTTTTAGCCTTGATAGACCAGACTCAAAAATTGATGCTCTGTGGGCAAAAGAAGCAGACTCACGTGTTGAGGCATATAAAAAAGGTCAAGTTGAAACTAATCCAGCAGAAAAGGTCTTTGATAAGTACCGTAGAACGTGAAGGTAACTTTTCTTAAAGTAGCAGAAGCAGAGCTAGATGATGCTTTTGAGTATTATGAGTCAGTACAAAGTGGCTTAGGATTTTGATTTTTAACAGAGGTTGAACTTTCTAAAACGAGAATTACCAATTTTCCTTTTTCATACGAAATGATAGGTAAATATTCTCGCAGGTGTTTGGTTCAGAAATTCCCATATGGTATTATTTATCAGTATATTGAAGTTCGGGAAGAAGTCTTGATTGTTGCAGTTTCTCATTTACACAGAACACCAGATTCCTGGTCAGACAGCTAATGAAATGCCAGAGTCAAATCACGGTTTCCATGACAACTACCCACAGTAGTATATCGACTAACGAATAAGGATAAGTCACCGCTCACTTGGACAGCCTACGTTGCGCTCCGGCTGCCCGTTACCACCACGCTATGTGTAAAATAACATGATTGCACGGTATCCGTGAATGCATTATCTACGGCAGGGGTCGGATTCGATTGCCCACATGGATGTGGGTAAGGAGCGGAAGCTTTGCGCCAAGATTGATGGAAAATACACCTTTTCACTACGCAACCGACTCTAACCTCAAACCCAGCAGAATAGTTACAATCAAGATTCGTTTTTAGCATATTATCTTCCATACTGGGTGGTAAGAATAAACACTGCAATGAGAATAGTAATATGGTGATTAAAAAGCCTAACGATATCAATCCTTCAGAGATTACTGATCAGACCACTTATCTGAACCGGCGTGCTTTCATCCGTGATAGCGGTCTACTGGGGATCGGCATTGCGGCTTCGGTTATCAGTTTACCCTGGAGTAAACAGTCGTGGGCAGAGGTTGCACCGGACAAAAAAAGTTATTCCTCCCTGGCCAAGTATCCATTCAGCACCGATGAAAGCTGACGGATTTTGATGATGCCACCAGCTATTGCAACTTTTATGAGTTTGGCACCCGTAAAAGTGACCCGAAAGATAACAGCCAGGTCTTTGAGGTCTCACCCTGGTCTGTCACTGTGGATGGGGCTTGTGAGAAGCCGGGAACCTATACACTGGAAGATATTCTGCGACCCCATACGCTGGAGGAACGTATCTATCGGCTGCGCTGTGTTGAGGCTTGGTCTATGGTGATCCCTTGGGTGGGATTCTCACTGGGTGATGCGCTCAAGCGGTTTCAGCCAACGTCTAAGGCGAAGTATGTCGCTTTCTATACATTGCATGATGCGGAGCGTATGTCCGGTCAGGAGCGTGATGTTCTGGAGTGGCCCTATCGGGAGGGGTTAAGGATTGATGAAGCCATGCACCCACTGACCATGCTGGCAGTGGGCATGTATGGGGCTGAACTGCCGAATCAGAATGGAGCACCGTTGCGACTGGTGGTGCCTTGGAAGTATGGTTTCAAAAGTATCAAGTCCATTGTTCGTATCAGCTTTACTGAAGAGCAGCCAGTTTCGACCTGGAATCAGCTTCAATCAGAAGAGTATGGCTTCTACTCCAATGTAAATCCCAACGTGGACCATCTACGCTGGAGCCAGAAGAGGGAGCGGATAATCGGTAACTGGTCGAAGCAGAAGACACAGATGTTCAACGGTTATGCGGACCAGGTCGCTTCACTCTATAATGGCATGGATCTGAAGAAGTTATTTTAAAAGATTTTAAAACTTATGACGCGTATACAAATTATCACCCGGCTGATTAAACCGGCAATGTTTATTGCGCTGCTGGTGCCATTGGTTTTGTTGGTTTTACGCGGTATAACAGATGACCTGGGGGCTAATCCTGTGGAGACCATCACCCACGAAACGGGACTTTGGGCTCTGCGATTACTATTGCTGACACTTGCGATCACACCACTTTGCAAGATTACCGGTATATCTGAGTTTGTATCATTTTCTGCGCATGACCGGGCTTTACAGTTTTTTCTATGCGTTGCTGCATTTCACAACATATATCTGGCTTGATCAGAGCTTTGATCTCGGATCTATTATTGCGGACGTAATTAAGCGTCCATACATTACGGTTGGCTTTACGACATTCCTGTTGCTTATTCCACTGGCTGCAACTTCACATAATAGGATCATTCGTCTTCTCGGCGGGCAGCACTGGAAGCATCTCCATCGATTGGTTTACTTTTGTGGTTTGGGCGCTGTTCTGCATTATCTCTGGCTGGTTAAGGCGGATACCTTCTCACCGATGATCTACCTCTCAATCTTCCTGATTCTTATGCTCTTCAGGCTACATGGTGATGAAAAGTTGCCACCTATGGAGGAACAGGGGGGGCAATCCTGACATTCCAACATCAAGCGGGTGAAGGCTTACCGGCCAATCTCAGACCTATCCATGAAGAGATCAGCCTCTAGGAGCCTGCCCGAGAATAGGACACCTACTGCGGAAAGCCCATTTCGGCCCTTTTTTCCGCTCGTTTTTCGTTGAATAAGAGTAACTATTCGCCTCAAATGACCGAAAAAAAAATGACTCAAAATGGACTTCCCTCGCTACGGTGCCTATT
>MOXH01000077.1_pt1 | contig 16005 bp, 17 predicted proteins | sample 1471181 | NCBI WGS metagenome assembly MOXH01 (sample SAMN05806436, study PRJNA327811) | mollusc metagenome | isolation source: Phylotype A (SB4) bacterial symbionts from gill | host: Thyasira cf. gouldii | place: Canada: Bonne Bay, Newfoundland | collected 2010-05-07
TAGCGATACCGACAGCAAGTCGATGCGCTGCGCCTTCTTTTTTTGCCATCTCCTTCGGCTCCCCTGGCTAGTGAATTTGACTGGGATCGCTGGCTTGAAGGTAGCCAGCAGCCTGGAAACTCGTACCCCACTGTCGTCTGCGACTGTGAGCAGACCCCGTCATGCCAAAAATGCCGGTTAAGGGGCTGGAGGGTAGTTTCCCTGAACTCTACCGCATGTTTGTTGCTGCCTGCCGTGTACCGGACTACGCCATCAGCACCAAAAAGAGCTCTCTCGGATGGATCAATCGTCTCTTGTTTTTTCATCTCGACTCTCTTCCTGAAAGCTGGGCTGAACATGATGTAGCTTCCTTTTTAGATCATCTGGCTGTAAAACGCAAGGTTGCCGGTGCTACTCAGGCACTTGCATTGGATGCTCTTGTTCTCTTTTTTGCCAGGGTGCTTGAGCGGCCACTGGGTGATTTAGGTCCGTTCAAGCGTCCCAAAAAACCGGCACGGGTACCCACCGTGCTGGCAAAACGCGAAGTTGCTCTTCTGCTTTCAAATACTCATAGGATGACGGGACTGATGGCCCGCTTAATGTACGGCACCGGGATGAGGCTAAAACACGCTGGGGGCCATGCACGCCGGAGGTCAAGACTTACATTTCACAATTCACATATTACATTCTTTCACAGCTCTACTTACCATTGCATAGCTAACACCTCAATGGCACCCTACATTTTTATCGGCGAGCGAGATAAAGAAAAGGTATGTGAATTCACCATTCTTGATCTGACCCTATCTCTCTAAGAACTAATGAGCACCTGTCGATAATTAGTATATTTAGTAAATTGTCATCGTGATTTTTAAAGAAGAGAGGTCATTCTGAATGAAGGGTGTTGTTTACATCTTGTGTAGCGTCTTCGTAAAGAACCTGAATAAGCCTCTTCATATAAACCCCTACAATACTTCTGGATTCCATCTTTTGCGCCCGGCAAAATGATCCTGTATCTTTTCGTAGATGACTACTGAAGCTCTTCTGGTCTACTGCACCTGCCCCGACCGTGAAACTGCCACGATGATCGCTGAGCATCTGGTTGATGAGAAGCTGGCTGCCTGCGTCACCATCAGTGTGCCGGTCACCTCAATCTACCGTTGGCAGGGTGCACGTGAGATGGCAGAGGAGCTACAACTATTAATAAAGACAACACGACTGCGCTATTCGGAGCTGGAGCAGAGGGTGAAAGCCCTTCACCCCTATGAACTTCCGGAGATTATCGCGGTCACTGTAAAACACGCTCTGCCCGACTACCTTGACTGGATCAACCAATGCACAGAAGAATAAAACCAAGCAGACTCACCTTGCTGCTTCTCTCCCTGTTTCTGCTACTGAGCGCAGGTACCGCTATAGCTCAGTCGGGTGAGGAGTTTCTACGCCCGGAGATCGCCTTCAAGTTCTCAGCCAAAGCGGACGGAGCCGATGCGGTTACTGCCGAGTGGGATATCGCCGAGGGGTATTTCCTCTACAGGAGTAAGTTCAAATTCACCTCGGAGAGTGATGGAATCACCTTGGGTGAGGCCGAGATTCCCCCAGGCAAGATAAAGCGTGATGAGAATTTTGGTGATGTGGAAATTCTTCGCGGCAAGATCTCAGTTCGCATCCCTATCACCCGCCAAGCGGAGGCAGCGGATACCCTTGATCTGAGCGCCAAGTCCCAGGGCTGCGCTGACGCAGGCCTCTGCTATCCGCCCCAGCGTCAGAAGGCAAATATTTCCCTGCCTGGGGTTAGGGTACCCGCTGCACCAGGGAGTGCCCTCTCAGCACTGAGCAACTTTGGCCAGAGTATTGACCCCGACTATGAGGAGGAGGTGATCATTCTGCCGGTGGGCGAGGCGTTCCGCTTTAGCGCCGAGGTGGCCGCTCCCGACCAGCTACGACTGCTATGGCAGATTGCCGATGGCACCTACCTCTATCAAGACAATATTGAGCTCGCGGTCATCGGTGATGGCGTCACCCTCGGCAAATACCAACTACCTGAGGCGGAGATCAAGAAGAACGCCCTGCGTCCTGACGGTACTACTGGCGACTTGGCTGTCTATCACCATCAAATCGATCTACTCCTGCCGCTGCAACGCCTCGCTGGTGAAGCGATCGAGATCACACTGAAAGTAGTCTATCAGGGCTGCGCCGAGGTGGGTGTCTGCTATCCGCCACAACGACCCGAGCTAAAACTGACCCTGCCGGCAATGGCGGCCACTGTGGCTGCCATCGCACAGCCCGTGGCACCCGCAACCCCGAAAGCTTCATCGGCCCCAACAGTTGAAGAGACTCAGGTCTCGGAGCTGGATGAGATAACCAATACTCTCGCCGGTGGAAACACCTGGCTGGTGATAATCACTTTCTTCGGCTTCGGCCTGCTGCTCTCCCTGACCCCCTGTATCTTCCCGATGATTCCCATTCTCTCTGGAATCATCGCTGGCCACGGCACCAGCATCACAACGAGTAAGGCGTTTACCCTCTCCTTAGTCTATGTGCTGGCTATGTCCCTCACCTACACTGCCGCCGGTGTATTGGCCGGACTCTTCGGCCAAAATCTGCAGGCGGCATTCCAGAATCCATGGATTCTCAGCACCTTCTCTGTAGTCTTCGTCCTGCTGGCCCTCTCCATGTTTGGCTTCTATGAACTACAGCTGCCCAGCAGTTGGCAGAGCCGCCTAAGTAACACCAGCAACCGCCAGAAGGGGGGTAGCCTCACCGGTGTCGCTATCATGGGTCTGCTATCCGCCCTCATTGTCGGCCCCTGCGTCGCCCCTCCACTGGCCGGGGCGTTGATCTTTATCGGCCAGACGGGTGATGCCGTGCTTGGCGGACTGGCGCTATTTGCACTCTCCATGGGAATGGGGGTTCCGCTGATCGTCATCGGCACCTCTGCTGGTAAGCTCTTGCCCCGGGCTGGCGCCTGGATGGATTCGGTAAAAGCTGTATTTGGCGTCGGTATGCTGGCTGTAGCTATCATTATGCTGGAGCGCATCCTACCGCCCGCTGTTGCCATGTTGCTGTGGGGCATGCTGCTGATTGCCAGCGCTATCTACATGGGCGCGATGCAGCCACTGGCGGTTGAAGCCTCTGGCTGGACGCGCTTGTGGAAAGGACTGGGCATGGCGATGCTGGTCTACGGTAGCCTGATGCTGGTGGGTGTCGCTGCTGGTGGTAAAGATACCGTTCAACCTCTGCGCGGCATCGCCGCCTTCGCAGGAGGCGGCGGTGAAGCAACCCATCTGCAGTTCAAACGCATCAAGAGTGTGGATGACCTAGCGCGTGAAGTGCGTGCCGCAAGCGAGGCAGGAAAACCGGTGATGCTCGACTTTTACGCCGACTGGTGCGTGTCCTGTAAGGAGATGGAGCGCTACACCTTCTCCGACCCGCAAGTGATCAGTGCCCTCAGTAACTTCGTACTGCTACAGGCCGATATCACCGCCAACGATGAGACCGACCAGGCGTTGATACATGGCCATTTCGGCCTACCCGGCCCTCCAAGCATCATGTTTTATGGCCGCGATGGAGAGGAGCGTAAAAACCGCCGGGTGGTGGGCTTTATGGCCGCCACCGACTTTGCCGACCACGTTAGGAGCGCAGTAAGATGAAGCCACTCGCCACTTTTGCAGCGCTGCTGCTGTTAACCGCTCTCAGCCTAACTGGCTGTAACGGTGTCAGTGAAGCGGCATACAACGGTCCAGGTGAAAAAAACCTGCCCGCTTTCAGTTTTGTCGATCTTAAAGGTGCCAGTCGAAACAGCAGCGAGTGGCAAAATAAACTGTTGGTAGTCAACTTCTGGGCCACCTGGTGCCCCCCCTGTAGAGACGAGATGCCACTGTTTATCGAGACTCAGGAGAAGTACGCCGCCAAGGGCGTGCAGGTCATCGGTATCGCTATCGACAACCCGCAGATGGTAGAGGAGTTTTCGGAGGTCTACGGCATTAACTTCCCGGTACTGCTCGGGGATGTTGATGCCATGGAGCTGGCCGAGCGTATGGGCAACAGTTTCGACTCCCTGCCATTTACCGCCATCTACGACCGTGATGGTAACACCCGTTATGTACAGGCAGGAATGATCTCAGAAGAGACCCTTCAGCAGGAGCTGCTTCCCCTGCTCTAGAAACCTGCCTGGGAATAGGGCCTCCATTCCTGGACTGACTCCCAGCGAGGAGATATTTTTGTAACTATTCATCTGGGTTTGAGGTTGGGGCGATGAAGTTTGACTGGGGGGTGCATGACCTCCATCGCGGTAAGGGTACCGCTCCTACAGAGGCGTGGACTGAAAAACGTGTCTCACTAACCGTCACACCCTCTTTTACCCAAGCATCTGTAGTGAAATAACAGGGAAACTGTCGCGATCTTGATGGAAAATGGTCTAAAATCTGGACAAACTCACTCATTTCAGCGAAAATCCCGGAGATCAATCACTGACCCCTATCACTCAGTGTAAAACCCATTCGGAACAATAAAAAAATGGCGACTATCCTGGTCATGAATGGCCCCAACCTGAACCTGCTGGGCAGCCGTGAGCCCGAGGTCTATGGCCACGACACCCTGGATGACATCCGCAGCAGACTGGAATCCCAGTGCAGCACCGCAGGCCACCAGCTTCTCTTTATGCAGAGCAATGCAGAGCATGAGCTGATTCAGGAGATTCATCAGGCCCGCCAACGAGAGGTGGCCTTTATCATCTTCAATCCTGCTGCATTCACCCACACCAGTGTCGCTCTGCGTGATGCACTACTCGGTGTCGATATCCCATTTATTGAGGTTCACCTCTCAAATGTTCATGCTCGGGAAGAGTTCAGAGCGCACTCCTATTTTTCAGACATAGCCGAAGGCGTCATTAGCGGCCTCGGGGTTTACAGCTATCAGCTGGCCCTGGACGCCGCACTAACCCGCCTCAACAGTTAGTGAAGCAAAGGAGCCTCTAAAGCAGAGGCTCCCTAACCAAATAAATTATCCAGAGAAGAGACATCATGGACATCAGAAAAGTAAAAAAACTGATCGAACTGGTTGAAGCGTCCGATATTGCCGAGATCGAGATTCATGAAGGTGAAGAGTCGGTACGCATCTGCCGCAGCAGCGCCGTGGTTTATGCCGCACCCGCTCCGGTTGCTGCTGCCGCACCCGCTCCGACAGCCGCCGCCCCTGAAAAAGAGGCTGAGGAGGTAATCAGCGGCCATCAGGTCAAATCACCCATGGTGGGCACTTACTACGCCGCCGCAAACCCCGGTACCAAACCCTTTATCACTGAGGGCCAGCGCGTCAGCGCTGGCGACACCCTCTGCATCATTGAAGCGATGAAGATCCTTAATCAGATCGAGAGCGACAAGAGCGGCGTGATAAAGAAAATCCTGGTGGAAAACGGCCAACCCGTTGAATATAACGAGCCGATGTTCATCATCGAATAGGGCGGTAGCATATGATTGAAAAAATCGTCATCGCCAATCGTGGCGAGATCGCACTGCGTATTCTGCGTGCCTGCAAAGAGCTGGGCATCAAGAGCGTAGCCGTTCACTCCGAAGCCGACCGGGACCTGAAGCATGTCCGGCTGGCGGATGAAACCGTCTGCATCGGGCCAGCACCCTCCAGCGAAAGCTATCTGCAGATCCCCTCTCTGATAAGTGCCGCAGAGGTGACCGACTCGAATGCCATCCATCCCGGTTACGGCTTCCTGTCAGAGAATGCCGACTTCGCCGAGCGTGTGGAGGAGAGCGGATTTATCTTTATCGGTCCCAAGCCTGAGACCATCCGTACCATGGGTGACAAGATCACCGCCATTGCGGCGATGAAGGCGGCGGGCGTACCTTGTGTTCCCGGTTCTGACGGCCCAATTACTGATGATAACAAGCGTACGATGGAGATGGCCCGTGAAATCGGCTATCCGATTATCATCAAAGCCTCTGGTGGTGGTGGTGGCCGTGGCATGCGGGTGGTGCACTCTGAAGCTCACCTGCTCAACGCCATCTCCCTGACCAAGAGTGAGGCGGGCGCCGCCTTCAGCAATGATGTGGTCTACATGGAGAAGTTCCTAGGAAACCCGCGTCATGTCGAGTTCCAGGTACTCGCTGACACCCACGGCAACGCTATCCACTTATGTGAGCGCGACTGCTCCATGCAGCGGCGCCACCAGAAGGTGGTGGAGGAGGCTCCCGCTCCGGGCATTACTGATGAGATGCGACATAGGATCGGTGAACGCTGTGCCGAGGCGTGCCGCCAGGTCGGCTATCGTGGCGCGGGTACTTTCGAGTTTCTCTACGAGAATGGCGAGTTCTACTTCATCGAGATGAACACACGCGTTCAGGTTGAGCATCCGATAACCGAGATGATCACCGGCGTGGACATAGTTAAAGAGCAACTGCGCATCGCCGCCGGTGAGACGCTCTCCTATAAACAGGAAGATATTCACATCAACGGCCACGCCATAGAGTGCCGGATCAACGCCGAAGACCCCGATAACTTTATGCCCAGCCCCGGCGACATCACTCACCTGCATATTCCCGGTGGTCCGGGTATCCGTGTGGATACCCATATCTATCACGGCTATCGGGTACCCCCCTACTACGATTCGATGATAGGCAAGCTAATTGCTCACGGTGAAACTCGCGACTCCGCCTTGGCGCGGATGCGTACCGCACTCAGCGAGATGGTTATCGAGGGGATCAAAACCAATATCCCGCTGCAGGAGAGGATCATGCGGGATTGTGCTTTTGCCGCCGGCGGAGCCAACATCCACTACCTTGAGAAGATGCTGGAGCTGTAATAAGCAGCACTCAGATGCCCTGGATTCAAGCACACCTCACCACCGGCAAAGAGCAAGCCCCTCTAATTGAGCTGCTGTTTGAAAACCTGGGGGCGCTCTCCACCACCCTCGGTGATGCAGAGGATGAACCGCTACTGGAACCCAAACCCGGTGAATCACCGCTGTGGCAACACACCCGGGTCACCGGGCTATTCAGTGGTGACACCAACCTGGACCAGCTTCGAAGCTCGATCAATCAGGCGCTCAACAAAGATGTTAGCCAGCAGTTGGCGTTGGCGCTGCTGGAGGATCAGGTGTGGGAGCGCGTCTGGATGGAGCACTTTCACCCCATCTCTTTTGGTCAACGTCTGTGGGTCTGCCCGACAGGAGAGACACCGCCAGATTCATCCGCCACCGTTGTTGAGCTGGATCCGGGGCTCGCCTTTGGTACCGGCACCCACCCCACCACGGCACTCTGCCTACAGTGGCTTGACGGTCAACTGCTGGAGGGAAAGCGGGTCATCGATTTTGGTTGTGGTTCCGGCATACTCGCCATTGCCGCCCTGCGGCTTGGTGCATCAGCGGTCAGCGCACTCGACCACGACCCTCAAGCACTGGAAGCGACCACCTCCAATGCTGAGAAAAATGGCGTCAGTGATCGACTGACACTCCTCACTAGTGACGAACCACTACCCGAGCCCGCCGACATCATGCTGGCAAATATCCTCGCTGGCACCCTGATCATGCTACAACCACAGCTTGCTGACCTGACCCGCCCCGGCGGCATGATTGTGCTCTCCGGCATATTGGCAGAGCAGGCCACCGAGGTGAGCGACGCCTTTGCTTCGGCATTCGAAATGCAGCCACCAAAACAGCTGGAGGATTGGGTTCTGCTTGAGGGCCGCCGCAAGATATCAGCAGGCGCACAACCCTAGGAGCCTGCCCGAGATTCCGCAGTTGACCGCTCCATTCTGAGGCTAACTTACTGATATGAAAGCTATTGACTTCGATTTATCATTTTATCTACGGAGTGAGTCACGCTACGACGTGAATTGCACACCGTCCAACTGCGGATTCTAGGATAACGATGCACGCCCGCTGCCCTTTTTGCCAGACACTATTCCGCATTCATGATGAGCAGCTGAAAGCTGCCAACGGTAAGGTACACTGCAGCCGTTGCCATCAGGTATTTGATGCCATCAACAACCTTGAAGAGGGTATTGAACTAGCGGAACGAGATCCCGCTTCGGTACTGGAGGAGCTACTGGCAGAGGTAGAGCTAACTGACCTACCTTCCAGTAGCGAGATAGATCGCTCTGCTGGGGAAACGCTGACCACCCCCCCCCTGGAGCCGTCAATGGCAGCGAGTGACGCAGCCTCTCCGTCCATTGATAACCTCAATGAAAACAGCCGCTTTCAGCATGACAATCTGGAGCGATTCCTCACAGATACCCGTGCCGCCATTCGAGAGATAGAGCCAAGCAAATCCACGTTGGAGGATGAGCCCCAACTCCCTTTTGATATACCTAAGGATCTACCAGAAATCGATGCCTCTGAGAAGGGGCTAATCTCCAGCGAGGAGATCTATAACCGGCAACAGAGACCAGGTGGGCGAACCTTGATGTGGACGCTGTTAATCACCCTGTTTCTGCTACTTGCCCTGGGGCAGCTCAGCTGGTTTGGCAGGGAGCATCTGATGCAGTATCCAGAGGGGCGTCAGCTGCTCGAGCTGGCGTGCCGTCACGCCGGATGTCAACTTCCTGTACGGAAGGCGATTGATGAGATCATCATCACTGATCGTTCTATCAGAAACCACCCCGACAACAGCAACGCCTTGCTGGTTAGCATCAGCTTTAGCAACAGGGCGAGCCACCCACAGCCCTATCCCGCCCTGCAACTCTCCTTCTATGGTCTAAATGAACAACTCGCCACCCAGAGGGTGTTCCTGCCCGCTGAATATCTGCAACGGCCGGCGGATCGCAAAGGTGTTTTTTTGCCCGGCGCTGAGATTCTGGTTCAGCTGGAACTGGAAGATCCGGGAAAAGATAACACCGGCTTCAAATTTGATTTTCTTTAATGAGAACCGGGAAATCAAAGGGTTACCCAATTACACCTCATTTTGATCCGAAACATACTGCTAAATACGGGGTTTGCCCACCATTAATTTCGGCGTAACATATCTCTCCCCTCTCGGAAAACCGACGAGATTAAGCTGCACTGTAGAAGAAAAATGGATCTGCTACTCAAATAACTAGATAGTCACCTGAGACACTTATATCTTCATGCATATCGGCCAATTTCAACTCGAAAACAACCTGATAGCCGCGCCCATGGCGGGCATCACTGATCGCCCGTTCCGTATGCTCTGCCGAAAACTTGGCGCAGGCATGGCCGTATCAGAGATGGTCGCTTCAAACTCCGCCCTCTGGGGAACCCCCAAGACAATGCGGCGCCTCGACTTCAGCGGTGAATGCGGGCCGATATCGGTACAGATACTCGGCGCTGACCCGGAGATGATGGCCCAAGCCGCCCAACTCAATGTCGAGCGTGGCGCCCAGATCATCGATATTAATATGGGCTGCCCGGCAAAGAAGGTGTGCAAAGTCGCTGCTGGATCCGCCCTGCTGAAGAGGCCGAAGCGGGTTGAGGAGATTCTTCAGGCAGTGGTGCAGGCAGTTGACGTACCGGTGACACTGAAGATACGCACCGGCTGGAGCCCTGAAGAGAGAAATGCCCTGCAGATCGCCCGCATTGCCGAAGCCTCCGGCATTCAGGCGCTGGCGGTTCACGGTCGTACCCGCAGCTGTGGTTTTGCAGGAGATGCAGAGTACGACAGCATCCGTGAGATAAAGCAGAGCATCACCATTCCGGTCATTGCAAACGGTGATATCACCAGCCCGCAAAAGGCGCAACAGGTACTGCAACAGACCGGGGCTGATGGCCTGATGATTGGCCGTGCGGCCCAGGGCAGGCCCTGGATTTTCCGCGAGATATCACACTACCTGGAGACCGGAGAGCTGCTGGCTGCTCCCACACCGCTATGGATTAGCGAGGTACTGATTGAGCACCTTGAGAATCTTTACAGTTTTTACGGTGAGCGCAATGGGGTAAAAGTGGCGCGCAAACATATCGCCTGGTACAGCAAGACGCAACCCGGCGGCTCCACTTTCAGAAAGGCGATAAACCAGAGCGACAGCACCGCACAGCAGCTCGCTCTGATCCGGGAGTTTTTTGACCACCTATCCACCACCAAGGAGTTGGCAGCATGATGTGGAGTAGATCAACTGAAGGAATTCCAGCTGATGTCATTTAGAAGTCAAAAAAAGGGTACCGTTGAGCCACTGAGCGAGTGCGTTCGCCAAGCGCTGACCAGCTATTTTGAGCAACTCGACGGCCACAACGCCGCCAACGTCTACCACATGGTACTGACCGAGATGGAGCACCCCATGCTGGAGACGGTAATGACCCATACCGAAGGCAACCAGACCCGCGCCTCAGAGATTCTCGGCATCAGCCGCAGCACTCTGCGCAAAAACTGGCCCACTACAAACTCGATTAATGGCGACCTGGAGCACCAGGTCCTCACCTTTCTTTAAAATACGATCCATAAAGGCAGAAACATGGCAGCCATAACCCGAGCGCTCATCAGCGTATCTGACAAAACAGGCATCGTCGATTTTGCCCCGCGAGCTACAACAGCCGCGGCGTCGAGATTCTATCCACCGGCGGTACCGCCCGCCTACTCGCCGAACAGCAGGTGCCGGTCACCGAGGTATCGGAACATACCGGCTTTCCGGAGATGATGGATGGCCGCGTCAAGACCCTCCACCCGAAAATTCACGGCGGCATCCTTGGCCGCCGCGGTACCGATGACCAGGTAATGGCTGCCAACGGCATCACCCCTATCGACATCATCGTGGTCAACCTCTACCCCTTTGAGCAGACCGTTGCCAATCCCGATTGTGATCTGCCTACCGCTATCGAGAATATCGACATCGGTGGCCCCACCATGCTGCGAGCAGCGGCAAAGAACCACGCGGATGTCACCGTGGTAGTCGATGCAGCAGACTACGCCCGGGTAGTGCAGGAGATGGATGAGAACGGAGGAGCCGTCACTGACGCTACCCGTTTCGACCTGGCGGTAAAGACCTTTGAGCACACCTCCAACTACGACGGCGCCATCGCAAACTATCTGGGAACACGCCTCGGGGATGAGACCAGCAACTTCCCTCGCACCATCAACCTGCAGTTCCAGCAGGTACAGACGATGCGTTATGGTGAAAACCCGCACCAGAAAGCGGCATTCTTTGTCGAGCGCGATCAGCCTGAGACCTGCATCTCAACCGCCACGCAGCTCCAGGGCAAGGAGCTCTCATACAACAATATCGGTGATACCGATGCTGCCCTGGAGTGTGTCAAACAGTTTAACGAAGGCGCTGCATGCGTCATCGTCAAGCATGCCAACCCCTGTGGTGTCGCCATCGGCTCATCACTGCTCGACGCCTATGACCGCGCCTATAGCACTGACCCTGAATCTGCCTTTGGTGGCATTATCGCGGTCAACCAAGAGCTCGACATGGAGACCGCCCAGGCGATTATCGACCGTCAGTTTGTCGAGGTGATCATTGCCCCCAAGGTATCCCAAGAAGCCTGTGAAGTGCTTAGTGCCAAAAAGAATGTTCGACTGCTTACCTGCGGCGAGTGGAGTAGTGAATCGATACACCGCCTCGACTTCAAACGTGTCAACGGCGGCCTGCTGGTACAGGATGCCGACCTGCAGCTCTCCAGCAACCTACGGGTGGTGACCAAACGCGCACCGACCGAACAGGAGATGAAGGATCTGCTCTTCACTTGGCAGGTGGCGAAATTTGTCAAATCCAACGCCATCGTCTACGGCAAGAACAATATGACCATTGGTGTCGGTGCTGGCCAGATGAGCCGCATCAACTCTGCTCGCATCGCCGCCATCAAGGCAGAGCATGCCGGGCTGGAAGTGCCAGGATCAGTGATGGCCTCTGATGCCTTCTTCCCCTTCCGTGACGGCCTCGACAACGCGGCAAAAGTGGGTATCCGTGCGGTTATTCAGCCGGGTGGCTCTATGCGTGACGAAGAGGTGATCGCCGCCGCCGACGAGCACGATATCGCGATGGTGTTCACCGGCATGCGTCACTTCCGTCATTGATCGGTTAGCGACCTTAAACCAGGATCAGAGCACACCCGGAGAAGCACAAGGCAGACAGAGATTGACACAAAAGACGCTTGTAACTATTAAGCCCAAAAACAGGTATAGCTGAATAGTTACAAACTCTTTTCTCTGTGTACTCTGTGGTTCTTTGGGCCCTCAGTGCCCCAATAATCAGCCAGCCCCAAGAACAGGTCATGAGCAAAATCCATCCGACAGCGATTATTGAGAGCGGGGCCGATATCCATGAGTCAGTGGAGATTGGTCCCTACTCAATTATCGAGGCTAACGTCACCCTCGCTGAGGGTTGCCGCATCGACAGCAGTGTACGCATCTTCAGCGGCACTCACATGGGACGCAACAATCGCGTCTACCATGGTGCCGTACTTGGCTGCGAACCCCACGACCTCGGCTTTACACCAGAACAGAGCAAGCCCCTTACCATTGGTGATAACAACCATTTCAAGGAGGGGGTAAACATCAGCCGGGGGGTCAAAACAGATGAAGGAACGGTTATCGGTGATGACAACTACTTTATGTCCGGCTTCCACGCCGGACACGATTGCCGACTGGGTAACGGCAGTGTCTATGGCCCCAACAGTGTAGTTGCCGGTCACGTCGATATTGGTAACCACGCCTTTCTCTCCGGCGTAGTGGCTATCCACCAGTTCTGCTTTATCGGTGACTACGCCATGATCGCTGGCTGCGCCAAGATAGTAAAAGATATCCCGCCCTACTCCACAGGCGACGGTAACCCGGCAAGAGTTATCGGCCTCAACAGTATCGGCATGCGCCGCGCAGGCATGAATGCCGCCACACGCTCAGCAATCAAACAGGCATACAAAACCCTCTACCGCTCAGGCCTCAACACCCGTCAGGCCATCCAGCAGCTAGAGCAAGAGGAGCAGATTGAGGAGGTTGAAACGATCATCCGCTTCTTCGGCAACAGCCGCCGGGGCGTAACCGATCACCGATAACTGGAGCGGCAGTAACGTCTCAAAAAGTCCGTGCCATAGGGGTGGGTAATCGACTCCTACCCCTGGTAAAAATAGCCTCGTAACAGGGGTCACTGAATAGTTACACATTTTATTAGTCTTAAGTAAGAAGGCAGAACCCCATATGAACATATTGATCATCGGCAGTGGCGGACGCGAGCACGCCCTCGGCTGGAAAGCGGCCCAATCCCCCCTTGCAGAGCGTGTTTTCATTGCCCCTGGCAACGCAGGCACCGCCAGAGAAACGGGGCTGGAGAATATCGATATCGCTGTAGATGATATTGCTGCACTGGTCGCCTTTGCCAAAGAGCAGAGTATTGGCCTGACCATTGTTGGGCCAGAAGTGCCCCTGGTGATCGGCGTAGTCGACGCCTTCACAACAGTGGGACTCAAATGTTTCGGCCCCACCCAGCGCGGCCCAGCTGGAGGGCTCCAAGGCCTTCACCAAGGACTTCCTCGCCCGCCACAATATCCCCACAGGGGCCTACGGTAACTTTACCGACAGTGGCCAGGCTCTGGCCTATCTGCATCAGGTGGGCGTTCCCATCGTTATCAAGGCGGATGGTCTGGCCGCAGGCAAAGGGGTCATCATCGCCGATGACATGACCATCGCCGAGGAGACCGTCAAGGATATGCTTGCCGGTAACAGCTTCGGCGAAGCGGGCCACCGGGTGGTCATCGAAGAGTTTCTACAGGGGGAAGAGGCGAGCTTCATTGTCATGGCTGATGGTAAGAACATCCTGCCGATGGCCAGCTCTCAGGACCACAAGGCGCGTGATAATGGAGACCAAGGCCCAAACACCGGCGGCATGGGCGCCTACTCCCCCGCCCCTGTGGTGACCCCTGAGATGCATCAACGCATTATGGATGAGGTGATCCGACCGACCGTGGACGGTATGGCAGCTGAAGGTCTTCCCTACACCGGCTTCCTCTATGCTGGCGTCATGATCAATACCGACGGCGTTCCCAAAGTGCTGGAGTTCAACTGCCGCTTTGGTGATCCCGAGACCCAACCTATTATGTTGCGTATGCGCTCCGATCTGGTTGCCCACTGCCTGGCGGCGATCGACGGCCGTCTCGATGAAGAGCAGACCGAGTGGGATAGTCGTGCTTCCCTTGGCGTGGTGCTGGCCGCAGGGGGCTATCCTGCCGACTATGCCAAAGGGGATGTAATCCGTGGACTGCCCGAGGGTAATGCCACCGATGCCAAAATATTCCATGCAGGAACAACGGAGGAGCGTGGTGATGTGGTGACCGCGGGTGGCCGGGTACTCTGTGCAACCGCATTGGGCGGGAGTGTCGCCGAAGCCCAGGCCAACGCCTATGCCCTGGCCCGTCAAGTGAGCTGGAATGGCGTCTACTTCCGTACCGACATCGGCTACCGTGCCGTTGCCAGAGAGCAGGAGTAGGGACGCTTCCTCGTGGCATAGAGAAGATCAATCATAGCTCAAGAACCCGCGCCTACAGAAACGTGCAGGTTGGCAGGTGGCTGGCGGGTTTTTTAGCTGCCTGTAGGAGCGCTTTCTTGATGCGCGATGGGTATCGCACTATGGTGGTTGTTTCATCGCGGACCGAGAGACCGCTCCTACAGATCGGCTGTTAATTTAGAGATCGCCGGTAATACCCGCTCCTCTATCAAGCCGCCAAGGAACGACAACTCCGGATAGTCCGCCGCCACCTCAACGATATAACCGAGGGTGCGGGGGATATCGGCTAGATAGCCGGGCTTACCGTCACGGATATTGAGGCGGGCGAAGATACCGGCGGCTTTGAGATGGCGCTGTACCCCCATCAGATCGAACCAGCGTAAAAACAGCGTCTCATCTTCTCCACGCAGAACCCCGGATTGTAGCGCCAACTGATAGTAGCCCATAGCCCAGCCTCTGACCCGCTCCAGAGGCCAACGGATATAGCAGTCACGCAGCAGGGAGACTAGGTCATAGGTTACCGGCCCCACCACCGCATCCTGAAAATCGATAATGCCGGGATTGGGAGAGTGGGTCAGCAGTAGGTTGCGGGAGTGATAATCGCGGTGAACACAGACCTGGGGTTGTGCCAGTGCACTCTCCGCCAGCAACCGAAAAGTCTGCCCCAATTGCGCCTGTTCGCCCTCATTCAGCGAAATACCCAGTTGCCGCTTGACCAGCCACTCTGAAAACAGGATCATCTCACGCTGCAGCATCGCCTCATCATAGGGTGGTAATCCCTGCTCTGGCCCACAGGCTTGAATCACCGCCAAAGCGCCCAGTGCATCGGCGTAGAGTCGGTCTGCGCTCTCACCGTCAAGGATATCCAGATAGTGAGTGGAACCCAGATCTTCCAGTAACAGAAAGCCCTGTTCAAGATCGGCAGCCTCTATTTTTGGCACATGAAGCCCCAACTCGGCGAATGCATCAGCCATAGCGACAAATGGATGGCAATCCTCTCTCTCCGGCGGTGCATCCATAGCGATAAAGGTGCGTGAACCGGCCAGGGTGATGCGAAAATAGCGTCGAAAGCTGGCATCACCTGATGCCGCTTCAATGGTAAAATCGGCCAGACCGACCGATTCACTGATCCAGTTATTAAGTGCTGCCAGGCGTTCAGGCATTGAGTTGTTCCTGTTTTGAGCCAGAAATATGAGGCACCAGGAGTCCCTGTTAACCTCATAGTCATTGAAGAAAAGGCGATTCTATGCGATTTTATGCCGCGCCTGCTATAAAAAAAACCGGTGGCGGCGATACGAGGCTGAATAAATCATTCTCAAGGGGACGGTAGCGAACCAGGGCTGCTTTCACAGAACAACAACACAGGATCAAGCCCAAGGGTGCTAATCCTTCAAAAAAGTCAGAGAGACCCAGTGCCAGGAAAACAACAGATACTACCTCTTGTCATCAGCGCACTATTGATGATACCCGTCATAGAAGCGGAAGCTGCTTGGGATTGCCAGGCAACAGCCGAAGGTGGCTGGAGCTGTTTAAAAGATGGCATGCAAGTACCAGACCTGCTCACCACAGCGCCTACTCCCATAACAAGTGGTGGAGAGGGGGCAGCACCAAAGGCTGAGCCTGCATCTGAGCCTGCGT
>MOXH01000078.1_pt1 | contig 15868 bp, 18 predicted proteins | sample 1471181 | NCBI WGS metagenome assembly MOXH01 (sample SAMN05806436, study PRJNA327811) | mollusc metagenome | isolation source: Phylotype A (SB4) bacterial symbionts from gill | host: Thyasira cf. gouldii | place: Canada: Bonne Bay, Newfoundland | collected 2010-05-07
GCACTTATTTACTTTCTGTAGATGCAAATAACACACCACAATATGTTGATTAAAATTTATCTTGACTATCAGTATGTTATTTTAGACTATTTTGATGAAAATGTCGAACTCTTGACTGGAAACAGATCTCCTGAGGCAAAAAAAATGGCGATCTCCACCCTCATCTATAGCTCACCTAATTTAACGGCCTGACGCTGCCCCTCAGCTTCATCCACCTGCAGCAATACTAATAGACCGGCAATAAAGAGCAGGGCAACAGAGAGGATAGAGAGTCTGGGACTACCGCTAAGCAGACTCACCCCCCCCCATCAACATAGGGCCCACTACAGCTGCAAATTTGCCCAGCATATTGTAAAAACCAAAAAAACTCTCCGGCTTTATCGGCGGGGATCAATCGGGCATAAAAAGAGCGGCTTAGTGACTGAATTCCCCCCTGAACCAATCCAATGATAAATGCCAGCAGGTAGAACTCCCACTCGCTCTCCATCTGATAGGCCCAGATAATCACCAGCAGATAAACCATGATGGCAGCCACAATCCACTTTCGTGGCCCCTGCCGCTCACCGAGATAGCCGAATAGCAGCGCCGCTGGAAAACCGACAAACTGAGTAATCAACAGCGCCAAAATGAGACTATTAGAGGCAAATCCAAGGGCAAGGCCGTAATCCACTGCCATCCTAACAATCGTATCGACGCCATCGATATAGAGCCAGTAGGCAAGCAGGAAAAGAAAAACCTGGCGCATCGCCTTAGCTCTCTCAAGGTAGTACGGAGTTGGGAAATACCACCACGCAGATTATCGCGCCAGCAGGTAGAGGGTGTGGTTGTCTCATCGACAAATAGCAGCAAGGGTATGGAGAAGAGCGCCCACCAGAGCGCCACCAGAATAAATGAGAGACGAACAGCAGCAGCCGCATCAGCCAGACCGAACAGATCAGGGTAGAGCGTCATCAGCACATTGAGCGCAAACAAGCAAACCGCCACCGAGATAACCAAACGCAAAACCGAGGGCCGATACATGATCAAACTCAGAATCCTTCGCCACATTCAGCAGCAGCGCATCGTAAAAGATATTTCCACCGGAGAAACCGACCACCGCCATGCCATAAAGCGCCAGCGCCATCACCCAGCCCCCCTGCTCCACCAGGTAGAGTGAGCCGGTCATCACTATACCCATTAGGGCAAAATAGAGTAGAAAGCGTTTGCGACTTCCGCCACGGTCCGCAATCGCCCCCAGCAGAGGCGCAAAACAGACCACCAGTATACTTGCGCACGCATTGAACACTACCCAGCATAAAAGTGCTGGTTGAACTATCCAGGCCCTCCGCCCAGTACTGTTTAAAGAAGAGGGGAAAGAAACCCGCCATCACGGTCGTGGCAAAGGCAGAGTTGGCCCAGTCATAACAGGCCCAGGAGAGTATCGGCGAGCGTTTCCAGGCAGCCTCTTTCATGACTTGCTGAGCGATCCCTTAAGGATGTCCTCGGTCACAGACAGCCTGCAGCTCTCTACAGGCGACATCAAACGCATCCATGATCTCTTTGTAACTGCTGGAAACTGCCTGCTGATCACCCTCTCTTGCCGCATATTCAACTCTTTTAGCTAACTCCGATAGCGCTATTGCTCCCAGATTGGCACTACCCGATTTTAGTGAGTGGGCCGCCTCATGGCTTGCTGAAGATCGTCCTCCTGGATTCCCGTCTCAATCTCATGTATCAGTCCAGGTGAGGTGATCAGGAAGGTCTCTAGCAACTCGGTAAAGTCATCCTCCATCACCTCATACAGCTCACCAAGAATCTCCTGATTGATCACCGTCTCATTAGCGACCGTCACCGGACTCTTTGGCCTACTGGGGGACGCCGGGGGCTTCCCCTTCTTGCGGCTAGGGAGCTGCACTACCGGAGATACCGGGTGTTTCTCTTTACCCGCTTTCAGCCAATTCTCCAGGGTGCTCTTCAGGGTAGCTGATAGGATCGGCTTGGAGAGGTAGTCATCCATACCGGAATCAAGGCACTTTTGCCGGTCACCGGCCATGGCGTTAGCGGTCATGGCTATAATCGGCACTCTTGCCAACTCACGCTTTGCCTCCCGCATTCGGATTGCATGGGTTGCCTCATAACCATCCATTACTGGCATCTGACAGTCCATCAACACCAGGTCATAATCACCGTGCTCAATCGCCTTCAACGCCTGCAACCCATCCGGGGCAGCCTCGCTCTCCAGACCCAGGCGCTGCAGCAGTTTTCTCGCCACACGTAAATTAACAGGATTATCTTCAACCACCAGCACCCGTCCCACCAACTGAGGGGCAACCAGTTCGGACACAGCAAAATCATCATCGCTGCCCCACTGCCCATGTTCAACATCAGCTAACAGATGCCGGTTACTCACGCCCAACCCATTAGTATCTTTTGATGCCTCAAGACTCTCACTCTCTACGTCCATCACCCGGCACAACAGGTGGTGCAGATCAGGTTTCTGCAGAGGCTTAGGCAGTATGCCGTGAATCTTGTCCCGCCTGACCCCCTTATATGGCTCACCTATCGCCACCAGCTTCAGGTCGATAAGGGTCGAGGTATGTGAAATATCCTTTACAAGAGCTCTCATTTGGCTTCCCAGTCCTATAGCATCGACAATCATCAGCTCATAGGCCCAGCTCTCCCCAAGGTTTGCCGTCGTTGACAGCTTGCCCATCGCATCCATGGGGCTGTCGGCAACCTGTAACACCATACCCCACTGATCAAAGAGTAGCTTCAACTTCTCCTGCTCTTCTCTACTCCCCCCTACAAGTAGCGCACGAATACCCTGAAGAGAGTGGCGCTCTGGTGGCGCATCGCGCAGAGACTTACGCATCGAAATGACAAAGTAGAAGATGGAGCCCGCCCCCTCTTCCGACTGGACTCCCATCCTGCCGCCCATCAACTCCACCAGCCTTCTGCTAATGGCAAGTCCCAGCCCGGTACCGCCATGAGTACGCGTAGTCGATGCATCAGCCTGAGTGAAGGAGTGAAACAGCTTGGCCTGGGTCTCCTGATTGATACCAACACCGGTATCCTTGACCGAAAAAAGCAGTTCCACCTCTTTTCTGCGGCTACCCCTGAGAGTGACCTCGACAACAATAGTGCCCTTTTGAGTGAATTTAATCGCATTGCTCACCAAGTTGGTCAACACCTGGCGTAGCCGAATCGGATCACCCCTTATAAACTCAGGAACACTGGGATGAATCTTATAGCTCAGATTGAGTTTCCTTCGCTCCGCACTCTTCGCCATCATCATGGTGATAGATTCAACCAGCATCTTCAGCCTGATCTCTATCGACTCCAACTCCAGCTTACCCGCCTCTATTTTTGAGAAGTCGAGGATGTCATCGATAATCGTTATCAGGTGGAGGGATGAGTTGAGCGCTGTATTGACAAGCTGATTCTGCTCTCCATTCAATTTGGTTCCCATAAGGATTTCGAGCAGCGGAATAATACTATTCAGAGGGGTTCTGATTTCATGCTCATCGTGCAAGAAACTCGATTTTCGCCATATTTGCCGCTTCCGCCGCCTCTTTTGCCAATATCAGCTCACGCTCCACATCGCGCCTTCGCTCATTACCATCACTGAGTTGACTGTGCAGCCCACCCATCCTCTCACGGGCCTGATAGAGCTTTCCTTGGACATTACGTTTGCCTGCATGAAGCATGGCATTATTCTTAAGGAGGAGCGAGAACATACCCCCGGTAACCACAATAGCAAGGGTGGCGGTAAGCAGCAGGAGCAGCACAGTCCCTGTAGGCAGGGTACTGAGGTAATATGCGGTAGCAAACAGTGATAACAGGGTAGCAAGAAGAAAAACCACTACCGCCCGACCTGAAGCCGCCAGCAGCATTGTTGTCAGCATTACCCCGACTGCCGCCATCAAGTAGGTGATCAAAGGGATATCATCCGTGTAGTCTGGTGATTGATAGCCGACGGCAACACCCCAGCCAATACCTGACAACAGCACCAGCGGCAGTGACATATTAAGCCATCTCACTGAAGATAGGGCTTCAGGTGCTAAGTGCTTCCATAAGTACCAGAGCGCTGGATAGAGCAGGGAGAGCAACAACATTGCCCCCCCCCACAGAAGATTGGCCAGTGGAGATATGCCACCATTCAGCCAGAGGATGGCTGCGGCGGGAAGAGATGTTCCCAAACCGACCAAAGGGATAGTGCTGTAGAACATCCTCGCTTGTTCCGCTTTAATCAAAAGCTCTTTTGTTATTGTCAGTTCCTGCATTCGGCTTCTCTAAACATTTGAGATAATGTAAATCATGCTGTTCGTAACTTCTCAATAATTCCGTGGATTGTGGTTACAGTCCCTCCTTTTCAGGAGACGCCGTGAATAGCTCCCTGTAGGCTTTCAGCCGCCCCCCTGCGGCAGAATGTCCTGAAAAGAAGAGACTGCAACCAGTCGGCCTCTTGACGGTTGTATTGAACTATTGAGAAGTTACCGCTGTTCATCCTAACCTGTAGTGACTAAAAAGAGTAAGGTTGATCATAGATTCATAGCATTACTGTGCAATTTCAGCATGATAATCGTGATTATCAGGCCAGAAGGTGCCAAGAGCCGCAAATTATGTAAGACTTCCCTAACTGCCTCGCCGCCACACCTAGTTCCAGGCTTAGCACCGGGGGAGACTTCACCTCCTTTACAGATTATCTGATGTGTTTGAGTTATGAATAAAGAGCCCATGTTTGATCAGAATAAGAACAGGGAACTCAAGGATGCCTTCCTAAACAGCCTACCTGAGCGAGTCGCCAACCTTCAGAGTGAGTGGCAAACCCTCTGTGAAGAGGATGGCAACGCGTCACAACTGTGGCAGCTATTTCAGAAGATCCAGGAACTATCCGGTACCAGCGGGCGATTTGGCCTGATTAAGGTAAGTGAGAGCGCCCTCTCCATTGAAGTCTATCTCAGCTCATTTTTAGAGGGTGGTAACTATCCAAAAGGTGAGCACCTGAAAAAGTCTCAGGCGCTATTTGAACTAATGGGTCAAGCGGTAAAGGGATCCAAGCCGCAACAAAACATAATGAAACATGCCACCAAGTCGGTTTTTTTTCTACGCACTTCAGACAATATAGCTCCCGGTCTGGTCGCCGCCCTTGAATCAAATGGCTGCTCTCTCCTTACTTTTGCCAATGTCACTGATGTGGTCGGTGAACTTTCGAAAAGGCTGCCGGATATACTCATTATGGATGGGGAGTTTCTGCCCTTGATGAGTGAACTGAGCCGTGTTCTAACGGTAGAAATGGAAGAGCACAACAAACAGGTAGCCATCATCTGCCTCAGCCAGACAAGAAGCATTGAACAGCGACTGCGTGCACTTCGTATCGGCGTGGATGCCTATTACCTGCCTCCGATAGAGATTCAGGAGGTAGTGGAAAAAGCACTTGAGCTTACCACACCAAAAGAGGATCACTATCGCATACTGGTGGTTGAGGATGATCCGGCCCAAGCAAAATTCGCCACCTCCATACTGGAGAAGGGGGGAATGAAAACACTCTCTATAACCGAGCCATTAAAAGTGCTTGATGCCCTTGATGAGTTTCGCCCTGACCTCATCCTGATGGATCTCTATATGCCCAATGCCAGCGGCACCGAGCTTACCGCCATCATTAGAGAGCATCCCGATTTTGTCGCCACACCGGTAGTTTTTCTCTCAGGAGAGCAGGATGCCGACAAGAAGCTAGAAGCACTCAGTACCGGTGGTGATGACTTTCTAACCAAGCCGATTCGCCCACGCCACCTGATCAACACTATTACTAACCGGGTCCGTCGTGCCAAGTCACTGAACACCCGGGGCCCAAAGCCAGGCTTACGTGACCCGGTCAGCGGGCTATTTCACCGCCGCCATTTCTTCCAACAGCTGGACAGTGTCATTGCACGCAATCAGAGCCAGCCTGTCACTGGCGCTGTACTCTACCTAACACTGCCAAACCTGAACAAACTGGATGGGCATACCTGGGCGAGTGAAAAAGCGACGCTTATTGCCGCTTTAGGAACACAGATATCTGCCCAGCTCGAAGAGCAGGATATCGCCGCGAGGGTAGATGATGACAACTTTGCCATCCTTGCCATCCGGCCTCATGATAAAAATATCCAATCCATGGCTGAAAAGCTGACTCAAACCATTACCAATGACCCGCTACCAGGTGGCGGTAACAACCACTTGATTGCCCACATCGGCATTGCACCATTCAGCCCCGATACAGGGGATGCTGCTGGAATACTGGCAAAAGCAGAAAAAGCAGTCAACAGGCTCGACCCGCAGAGTAGTGGTGTAGCGTTCCATACCGCTGACAAAAATGATGAAAAGCGTAGCGATCAACTGCAGTCATTGATAAAGGACGCATGGAAAAAACAGCGTATTCAAGTGCTCTACCAACCAATAAAAAATGCAAGTAACCCATTACGTGAGCAGTATCACGTCTCGTTACGACTACTTACCCATGACGGCAGAGCGATTCCGGAAGCAGACTTCTACTCTGCCGCCTCTGAGATCGGCCTGATGAAACCGATTAATCAGTGGCTACTTGGACATGTACTCAACGCCCTTGTCGAGAAACGGACCGAAGGCAAGCAGGTCACGTTTTTTATCAGCCAGACAATTTCACAAACCGAGCACCTGGAGACCTGCCTAAGCTGGCTGATCCGCCAGCTACGTAGCCGCCAGATGGTGGGATCCGGTCTGGTATTTGAGTACCGTATCGCTGAGCTGGGATCAGATATCAAGAGCGCCAAACGCTTCCTTATCAAACTACAGGAACTGGGTATCCAGATCTCTCTCTCACGCTTTGGTGCCAATAAGGCCGCCCTCACCGTACTGCAATACCTAAAAGCCGACTACGCCTGCTTAGCGGAACAACTACTGAAGGCCAACCCAGAAACGGCAGAGCGAGTGGTATCACAGATACACCGAGCAGGAGCAAAGGTGGTTATTCCGATACCGGAAAATCCATTGGCACTGCCAGCACACTGGCTGAGACTGGCCGACCTGACGCCAGGTAATACTTAAAGAGGCGCTCCAGACTCAAGCCGTAGACTCTTCAGTCACCACATGGCCGGGCCAAGCGGTTATCAACGCCTGCACAAGGGTTGCCAGAGGTATTGCGAAAAAGACACCCCATAACCCCCAGAGACCGCCAAAAACTAGAATGGCGACAATAATAGCAACGGGGTGCAGATTCACCACTTCTGAAAAAAGCAGTGGCACAAGCACATTTCCATCCAGTGCCTGAATAGTAAAATAGGCGACAGTCAACCAGATAAAATCACTCCCCGAGCCCCATTGGAACCAGGCGATCAATAGTACCGGAAAAGTAACTACAGCCGCCCCAATGTAGGGGATAATCACAGAGAGACCAACCAGCACCCCGAGCAGTACGGCATACTGTAACCCCATAAAGGTAAAGGTGACAAAACTGGTCGCGCCAACAATAACGATCTCCCAGAATTTACCGCGAACATAGTTGGCAATCTGCCTGTTCACATCTTTCCACACAGCATCGGCAAACTGCCTTTGGGTAGGAAGAAAGCCCACCACCCAGTCCAGAATCAGCCGCTTGTCTTTAAGAAAAAAGAAGACCAGCAGCGGCATGAGAATCAGATAGACCAACACCGTAATCATCCCCACCACCGATGACAACGACAGGGATAGAACCGTCTGTCCCATCACCGTAATCTCCTGGCGAAGTACACCGATAATCTCCTGCACCTGTGCTACTGAGACCACCTCAGGATAGCGCTCGGGAAGTCGCATCAGTAGTGCCTGCCCTTCCGTAATCATCGAGGGAATCTGTTGAAACAGCTGCGTCATCTGCCGCGACAGCTGAGGTAACAGGCCAAACAGGATCAGGACAAGAAACAGCATAAAGGCGATAAAGACATAAGTACTGCCGCCAGCCGGGGAACACTGTGCTTTTCGGTAATGGCAACAACACCTTCCAGCAGATAGGCTATCACCAGACTGGCGAGGACCGGTGCCAGCATATCCCCCATGGTGATAACGACAGCAAACCCCACGATCAGGAGGAGTGCCAGAAAAAGGACTTCAGGGTCAGAGAAGTAGCGTTTGAACAGGTCTGTCAGAAACCGCATCAGCCCCGCTCCTTTAGATACTCGCCATGGTAGCTGGCAAAGAGGGCCTGCAACTCATCTATCACCGTTGATGCAGGTCGCCCATGCATAATATGGGCAGTCATCAGGCTGGAGGTCTCTGTTAACAACGTCGACCTATCCAACATCGGGTAGCTGGCGGTGAGGCGCTTGATAGCGCCGACCACCGACTCCTCGTCAGGGCGAGAAATCTCTACAACTTCGACGTTAACAGTGGCAGCTTCTGCCTGCTCACCCTCTCGCTGGAGTAAAAACTCGGCAAAGGCAAAAAGAGTATCCCTATCTTCAGCAGCCAGTGCTTTAAACAGCTTCAACAGCCTGCGCTGATCTTTAGGGAGATTCAGTTTTTGTGGTAGCAAGGTAAGATTCCTTGAAGCGTTCTACTCCAGAGTGTCATCCTTGTGTTCTTCGCAGTATCGCTGAGCGAACGCGAGAAGCTCCTCCATCACCCGGGCACGGAACTTCTGTTTCTGATGAACAAAGGAGAATGGCCTCTCTAAAATAGGATCAAGATTGATCGCCACCAGCGTTTCAAGCTTCAACTCCTTCTGGATGGTAGCGCGGGAGACAACGGAAATACCCATACCCGCCTCGACCGCGCCCTTTACCGCCTCAGGGCTACCCAGCTCCATCACCAACTTCAACGCCTCCTGACCATTTGTTGATTCATTCAGGTATTCGCTGATCACTTCGCGGGTACCTGAGCCCTCTTCACGACAGATAAAAGGGTATTTCACCAGATCGGAATAGCTGAAGGAATCACGCTTTGCTTCGGGGTGATTGGGGGGCACAATCGCCACCAGTTGATCCTGACGGCAGAGTGTCACCACCAGATTCTTATTGGCAACAGGCGCTTCAACCACACCCAGGTCAATGGTGTTATTTTCAACCATTGAGACGATTCCGTCTGTATTCGAGACCTTGAGGTGTATATTGACCTCAGGATATTTAATCTTGAAATCACCCAGTAGCGCCGGAAGCATGTACTCTGCGATTGTCGTACTGGCACCAATGGTCAAGGTGCCACTGATATCCCCGGTCATCTCCTTGACCGAATTCTCCATCTCAGCATAGATCTCAAATATCTTATCGGCAAATCCGTAGACATGGGTCCCCGCTTCGGTCAAACCAATCCGGTTATGCGTTCGGTCAAACAGCCGGGTATTAAAATACTCTTCCAACTGCCTTACCTGAAAGGTAACAGCAGGTTGTGTCATATGGAGTGACTCTGCCGCTTTGGTAAAACTCAACAGCCGAGCAACAGTGTGAAAAACTTGGAGTCTGCGATCTGCCATAGGATCCCCTTGGGCTTGGGTTGGCGATAAACTGAACTTATACCATAAAACCTCTTTTAAAAGCTACTATTGCGCACTCCCAGCAGCGGCAGACAGTGCACTGGTGATTGCAGATGGAGCCTCACGGAGTGAGATAAAGCTATGCTTCCCGACCATTCTCAGGTCCGGGAAATGAACGCCAAGTCTGAATCTTGGGTGCAGAGCAACCACCCTGCCCTGGGCCACCACAATTTCATAGGGCAAGTGTGCCGTATGACGTAACGGTGACCTGTCAACCGCACTCATGACTGCCTCATCGCTGCTGAAATCACGGGTCATAGCCACGCCGAATGCAGTCACCTCTCCCTCAGGCGCATCAATGCGATAAACGGCATGCACTCCACCTGCGTGACGATCCAACGCAGCTTGAACGGCACCGAGTGCGGTATCCTGATCGGGGTGCTCTGCAAACAACAGCTGATCATCAAAATACTCCGTACCGTATGAGTAGTGATAGCCTAGCAGGGCCTCAGCGGCCAACCCCTTGGCTCCAAACGTCTCCTGGTTACCCAGTATCTCCTCCAGAGCCTTAGTCACAGGAGCCAGACTGCTACCGGTCCGGTAGGCATACTGAAAATAGTCGGGGTTGGTGTACGCCACTTGAATCTGGTCATTCAACCGCGTGACGCTTATTCGCTGCCCCAATGCAAAAGCCAGATTGCCATCAGACTGCACCTGTTGCTTCAAGTACTCATTAGTCACCACAATGACATGAGCATCGGCATAGGGCGTGTACTCCCCCGCAAGCTCGAACCCACCCGTAACCAAGGCATCCTTAACCTCAATGATGGTCCTTACAAAATCTCCTCTGCTATGGGATGAGAGCACATAGGGTCGCAGTTGATCGGAAGCGGCGGCCACTCCCACCACAACCAGAAGCCAGATCGATATGAAAAATGGCTGCAAAAAACATGAATATCTCCTTAACACGTAACCTTCTCCTGATAGACACCCCTCACATTGTTGTTAATAAGGGTGCAAAATGCTACTTTCCTAACTGTTTATACCAAAAATAGAGTCCGTTTGGGCACTTGGGCAGAAAAAAACTTATTATCATCACTACGCGTGGCATCGAACGCGGAGGAGTTACTAAATGAAAAAGATCGCTCTAGCATCAGCCATAGCGCTGGCAGTGTCCAGTCCATTGATGGCGGGTGGCTGGAAACTACCGGAGAACTCAATCAACGGTACCGCCCTATCAGCGGCCAACGTCGCCAATGCCCATGGAGCCGATGCATCCTACTACAATCCGGCAGCCATGGTATTTAACGCCCCTGGTGCCTCTTTTGAAGCTGCGGCAACCCTTGTACACCTGCCAGGGATCTCAGTTTCAAGTACTACTCTCGGCGCTGACGAGACTAAGGTTGAAAATATTTTAATCCCTACTTTTCATTATGTAAGCCCCCTCATGGGCAACATGCGCTATGGCCTCTCTGTCATCACACCGGGTGGACTGAGTAAACGCTGGAAGGGAGTTGGCAAGACCTTCGCCGAAGAGTTCACCCTAAACAGTAGAGATAAACCCTACCTTATCCCTCAAGATAAATGATCAGTTCTCATTGGGCGGCGGCGTCCGAGCGATCTACAGCAAAGGTATCGTTAAAAGCACAGACACTGGTGTCATACCAGGAATCGACCCTGCCCGAGACCTGGAAGGCGACTCCTGGGACTTTGGCTATAACCTCGCCCTGCACGTCAAAGCGACCGATGACCTGAACCTCACCGCAACTTATCGCTCAAAGATTGAACTTACCGAAGACGGTACAGCAACACTCACCGGCGCAGGTGCCCCAGGTTATACCGATATCGGGGCATCATTGATGGTACCTATACCTGCCAGCTTGAGTCTTGCCGCTGCCTATGATGTTAGTGATACTACCACCATTGAAATGGTGCTCGAACGCACCTATTGGTCCGCTTACAAAACACTGGACTTCAACTACGACACTGCACTAGCTACACTCTATGCTGGAGTGTTTGACACCCCCTCTCCCAAGAACTGGAAGGATGTCAACACCATACGCTTTGGGCTCACACATAAAGTTAATTCAAAATGGACCGTCATGACGGGATTTGCCTACGATAAAACTCCAGCACCCGAAGCATACGTTGGTTTTGAACTACCCGACTCTGACGCCAAGATGATCTCCTTTGCGCCCGCTACAAGCAGTCAGACAAACTCACGATCGGTGCTGCGCTGCTATACGATAAGAAAGACAAGCTGGTAATTGATGCTGGTGAGAGCAACAGCACAACTCTGAACTCTGGATCCCATACCTTTACCGATGCATCAGCTATCCTGGCCACAGCGGGTATAGAATATAAATTCTAACTAAGGCAACCCTACTACTGCCCTCTCACGAGAGGGTCGTAATAGCACAAAGGAAACCCCGGGTGAACGAAAAGCATACCAAAAAATGCCGCCCCTGATATCAGGGGCGGCATTTTTCATATAGCGGCCTCTACAGTTTAGATATAGAGACAGATATCACTCTCGCCAGCAAACTCGAAGAAGCGAGCAGCGCCCGCGTACTCGACACCGTCGATAAACTCAGAAGTGTTCATATCAAACAGGTCTACCGTCATCTGGCAGGCGATCATACGAACCTCAGCCTCTTGGCAGAGATCACGCAGCACTTCCAGACTGGCAATACCTTTATCAGCCATCTTCTTCTTCATCATCATGGTCATAAGTGACTGCATACCAGGAATGGCCGTACCGATGACAGGGAACCACTTATCCATGCCCATGGGCATAGGCATGCCTGGATTGCCCAGGGGAGTAACCTGCAGCTCAAGATTTTTGCGAAGCAGCTGCAAACCGTAAAAGGTGAAGAAGACCTCTACGTCATACCCCAGTGCCGACGCAGTGGACGACAGGATGAACGGAGGGTACGCCCAATCGAGTGTACCCTTGGTCGCAATAATCGCTAATTTTTTCTGTTCCATCTGAATCTCCTCCTACGAAGACACTGAGAGGTCTGTTTCCAGCTTTAGAGGGCTTATGCTCTCTTAATCAGGAAATGAAATTTACCACCTTCCTCTTTGGACTCCATCAGCTCATTGCCAGTCTGCTTAGCGAAAGCTTCAAAATCCTTAACAGAACCGGGATCAGTGGCAATGATATGAAGTACCTGACCTGCTTCCATACCCGCTAGGCTTTTCTTAGCGCGTAATATAGGCAGTGGGCAGTTCAAACCACTTGCGTCCAGTTCTTGATCAAAATCGGCCATGTGCAACCTCCAGAAAGTTTGCTTAAAGTTGTTGAGAAAATCAGCTATATCTTATATTCCAACTGCGGCTAAAACGCAAGTCAGTGAATGTTTATGGGGTTATATATCTTTGCGAAATAACTGCTGATCGCGCGTGATCAGCTGGCTCTTTCCTGCCCGTAAGGGACAACTTCTTTACCCTTGCGCGCCCAGTCGATAATCCCACCCCGTAGGTTGATCACATTACCAATACCCTGCTGCATCAGAAACATACAGGCGTGGTATGAGCGTGCGCCACTGCGACAATAGAGCACAACATCCCTCTCTTTAGGAAAATCGTGCATCTTAATTGGGATCAACTGCATCGGCAAATGATCGGAGTTGGGCAGAACACCTTGGACCACTTCCGCTTCACTGCGAATATCTAGAAGTAGCGGAGCATCATTCGATGCCAGCCTATCACTTAATTCCAGGGAATCAATCTCTTTAACCTGCATATGTAATCATGTCTTGTAATAACCTAGGTTTTTAGTATATTACTAATTTACTAATATATCCAGCCACCGATCTATATCAAGGCCGATAAAATCAATGGCAGGATACTATGGTCTTTTGTTCCCTAAGGATCGCGTGATAGAGTGCCCGCCTCGCCAGGGTTGGGCTGAATAGGTAACTGCTCAATAACCCAGTGCAGGTGGATAACTTTCAGGTGGGTGCAGTGACACCTTTTCCGGATCTACAGCAGCAGGGATGTATTTACCGCGTGTTCTGAAAAGGTGTTACTGCACCCCTATGGCACGGGCTTTTTGAGAAGTTACCTGAATAGTTTCCACCCTGATGACAACATTGATAACCGAGTGAATCGACGATGGATTTCCTTCCAATTTTCTTAGACGTAAAAGGCAAGCCGTGCCTGGTAGTGGGCGGCGGTGAAGTTGCCGACCGTAAAATCTCACTGCTGCTGAAAGCTGGGGCAAAAGTACGCGTAATCTCACCGCTGCTCTGTAACAACCTAGCTAATCTGGCCGAAGATAACCTTATAGAGCACCAGCCGAGAGACTACCAAAATGGAGACCTGGATGAGTGCCACCTGGCGATTGCAGCAACAGACAGCAGCAGCGTCAACCAGCTGGTATCGACTCATGCCCAGGCCGCACGTATCCCGGTCAATGTCGTCGACCAACCGGAACTCTGCAGCTATATCACGCCATCAATCATTGACCGTTCACCGGTAGTCGCCGCCGTCTCGACCGGTGGGGCTTCCCCGGTACTGGCGCGCCTGATTCGCAGCCGTCTTGAGGCGCTGATTCCGGCTGGTTACGGCCGTCTTGCGGCACTGGCCAACCGCTTCCGTGATCGCGTCAAAGAGAAGCTGAGCAAACCTTCTGACCGCCTCCAGTTCTGGGAGAAGGTACTCAAGGGCGGTGTCGCCGAAAGAGTCTTCTCCGGCCACATGGAAGAGGCGGATGTCGCCATGGAGCGCGCCCTCGACAACTACCAGACCAACACCGAAATGGGTGAAGTCTATCTGGTGGGCGGCGGTCCGGGTGACCCCGACCTAATCTCATTCCGCGCACTGCGACTGATGCAGCAGGCCGACGTAGTGGTTTACGACCGTCTGGTGGCAAAACCGATTCTGGAGATGACCCGCCGTGATGCCGAACGCATCTATGTAGGTAAAGAACGCGATCATCACGCCATGCGTCAGGAGGAGATCAATCAACTATTGGCTGATCTGGCCAAACAGGGCAAGCGTGTAGTACGGCTCAAAGGCGGCGACCCGTTCATCTTCGGTCGGGGTGGCGAAGAGATAGATACCCTCTCCTCCCAGGGGGTTCCTTTCCAGGTAGTGCCCGCCATCACCGCCGCTTCCGGTTGTGCAGCTTATGCGGGCATTCCACTTACCCACCGGGATTACGCTCAGTCGGTCACCTTCGTCACCGGCCATCTGAAAGATGGCAGCATGAACCTCAACTGGCAGCAGCTGGCCCAACCCCAACAGACGGTGGTCTTCTATATGGGGCTGCTCGGCCTACCGGTGATAATCAAAGAGCTGATTGCTCATGGGGTAGCCCCTGATATGACCATCGCACTGGTGCAGCAGGGCACCACTGAAAATCAGAAGGTATTTACCGGTACGCTCGAAAACATCTTAACCATCGTCGAACGTGAAAAGCCGAAGCCACCCACCCTGATCATTGTTGGTCGTGTCGTCGAGTTGCAGGAGAAGCTAAGCTGGTATAAAGCACCAGAAAAACCGGAATTCAATACTACATTCCCACGGGAATCGCTGAACAACAGCTAGAAGCCTGTCCGAGTGTGCATGGCAGAGGTCGGAGTCGACTCCAACTCCAAGCAGCAACGGAAAAGCTACACACACATTTGACAAAAAAGATCCATTTCCAGAGGATAGACTCCTCGTTAACCCATGAGTGAGTAGAGAATGAGTAGTTCCACTAGCCATTTGAGCCGTTCACCACTGCTGCCTAAGCCGCTTTCACTACCTTTTGGACTGATACCCACCGCCGTCCACAGCCGGGTACTAGTGGCACTGCTAAACAAGATATTCACACCCGAGTTGGAGGATGGCGAACTCGACTTTCTCGAAGAACGGGTAATGCGGATTGATGTAGTCGATGCCCGACTAAGCTACCTCATTACGCTGAGGGATGGAAAGCTCCAGGCAGCAGACAAGAGCAGCCCCCTCGACCTAAGCATAGAGGGATCAATCTACGACTTCCTGCTCCTGGCCACCCGTCGCGAAGATGCCGACACCCTCTTCTTCAACCGTCGCATACGGCTTGGTGGGGATACTGAACTGGGGCTCTATGTAAAGAACTTCCTCGATGCACTGGAACTGGAGGGTCGCCTTGGCCCTGCACTCAAAGTGCTCGACGGGGCCACCTCGATTATCACAAAAATGCCAGAGCTTAGGCTTCCACTGGGTGGGCACAAGCCGGTCAAGAGCGGCTTTTAGTACATCCACACAGCAAAGCAATCAATCGGTCGATGGTAACTTCCCTGATGGGTCAAAGCAGCAATACACACTTTTAAAAAGAGTGAACCTTTTACCAGTAGTATTCAAAATCACTGCTATCCCGTTAACTTTGTAGTATTTTTCAGTAACTCCTTGTGTGGAGGTGTTTTTTAGGGCGCATATATCAACAGCAACATGACATAC